>OLSJ01000077.1_pt1 | contig 86901 bp, 81 predicted proteins | sample 1672151 | NCBI WGS metagenome assembly OLSJ01 (sample SAMEA3136653, study PRJEB25190) | human gut metagenome | biome: human gut; feature: human-associated habitat; material: faeces | place: Austria | collected 2013 | reverse complement strand
GATTATGCCGGATGATCTCTAAATATGAATGGCACGATTATGCGGGATACTTACAGGAGCGTCTTATGAACTTATTTACCACAGTAGGTGATTTAACATAATATACATTATGCGCACTAAGGTGCGCATACGTGAATTATGGAGGTGTGTCATGGCTTGTACTCGTCCGTTAAACGCGTACCAGATGCCATCGGGGAAGATTTTTTTCACGCCGTCACGTGGCGCTAAATTCATTCAGTTGCCTTGCGGTCAGTGCATCGGTTGCCGTCTTGCCCATTCTCGTGACTGGGCGACCCGCTGTGTTCATGAAGCCCACATGCACGATCACAATTGTTTTATCACCCTGACTTATTCGCCTGAGAATTTACCCGAAGGCGGAACTCTCGTTCGTAAACATTTCACCGATTTTATGAAGCGTTTGCGTAAGGCTTTGTCTGTTGATGATATTTCAATTCGTTTTTTCGGCTGTGGTGAATATGGCTCTAAATTAGAGCGACCGCATTATCATGCGATTATTTTTGGATATGATTTTCCGGATAAGACACTGCATAAAGCTGGAAGATTTAATTTATTTAGGTCTTCGCTTCTTGAAAGATGCTGGACTTTTGGCTTTTCTGTTATTGCTGGCTTTAGCTTTGAGTCGGCTGCATATGTGGCGCGATACTGTGTTAAAAAAGTCACCGGTTCCCGTTCAGAGGAGCATTATGGACATCGCCTACCCGAGTTTTCAGCTATGAGTAACAGGCCAGGAATTGGCTACGATTTTTTTATGGAGTATTACGATGACATAGTTAATTCAGATGCGTGTATTGGTCGTGGCGGTCGTCAGATAAAACCGCCCCGCTATTATGACAAGTTATTATCAGGCTGTGATTTGGAAAAGTTGCAGCAAAATAAAGAAAAGCGCCAGTTAAATGCTCAGGTATTAGACCCGTGGCGTTTGCAGGATTTAGATAAATTTAATCTGGTTAAATTCCAGCGAATGATGAGGAAATTAGAAAATGGCTCACTCTGATGCAGTTTATGTATTTCACGACAAGCTGATTAATGCTGATGTTTATATGTTTATGGCTCAGCATGATGGTATTGCGAAAGGTCAATTGCATGCGTTTTGTAACCGCATGCAGCGTACTGATTTTGCGTTGTATCGCGTAACTTCGTTTGATTTTGAGGGTGAACAGCTTATTCCGGTCAGCGTTGACCGTGTTTATGTTTGTGAAGCTACTCCGGCCTTTCTGAAGGATTCTGAAAATGCGTACATCGAAGCGTAAGTTCCATACCCGCTATGACCCGCCACCGTCGCCCGGCATCGAGTTCAAAGAACCCACGATGACCCAGCAGCATTTCCGCGATGAGTGCGACATCAATAAGATTGTTGAGCGTGCGATAAGAACGGGAGACACGACCGTGTTTACCAGTACTCAACGTGCTGAATTTTACGATGCATCCGCGATTACCGATTATGTGGACGCAATGGCTTTAATTGACGACGTTAACGACGACTTTAATAGCCTGCCGTCCGCTACTCGCGCGATGTTTGGTAATAACGTTAAACAGTACGTTGAATTCATGAGTAATCCGGCGAACTGGGATAAAGCCCGTGAGCTTGGATTGTTGAGCGGCGGAGAGGTTTCGGCGACCGAACCGAAGGTTCGCGAGTCGGAACCTGCTCCGGCGTCCCCGCGGGAGCGTTCCGGTGCTGATGTGAATAAAGCATCAAATGCGGGTTCTGAACCCGCGAAACCTGCAGACGGCTCCTGACCCTGCAGCCTGGCACAGTGCCCTACTTGATGTAACTGTGCCAGGTGACACCGAAATTCACAGGCGGCTCCCACGAAGCCTTGAAAAAGGTGTCAGTTTATACAGTAGTTTGTATAGTATTTGTTCGAAATTCCCGAGGGGGGTTTATGAGTAAATTCGGTCGTAAAGTACCTAGTAATGCAAAAAGTCAGCATAATTTTTCAGTAATTCCGAGTGCCAATATTCAGCGTTCGGTCTTTAACCGCAGTTCTGGTTATAAAACCACTTTTGACGCTGGTTATTTGATTCCCGTGTTTCTGGATGAGGCTTTGCCGGGTGATACGTTCCACCTTAAAACGAGTGTTCTCGCGCGTCTTTCCACGCCCGTGGTTCCTTTCATGGATAATCTACGTCTGGATATTCAGTATTTTTCTGTACCTTATCGCCTCGTCTGGGATAACTGGCAGAAATTCAACGGAGAACAGAAGAACCCTGGTGATTCTACGGATTATTTGATTCCGCAGATTACAGCCCCTGCTGGCGGTTTCCCTGTTGGCTCTCTTGCCGATTATTTTGGTGTTCCTACAGGTGTCGAAGGTATCAGCGTAAGCGCCCTGCCGTTCCGCGCTTATAACCTGATTTATAACGAGTGGTATCGTGACGAAAACCTGATTAATTCCGCCCCGCTTCCGCTTGGCGATGAGACGGAAACAGGTCTCGCAAATTTCCCGCTGCGTAAGCGTGCCAAGCGTCATGATTACTTCACAAGTGCCCTTCCGTGGCCTCAGAAAGGCGAAGGTGTTGAGATTGGTTTAGGCGTTCCGCCGTCGTACTCGTTGAATTATCCTGAATACACGGACGGTTTAGCGTTCTTTACGCAGTCTTATGGCGCCGGCGGCCCGACTGTTGCTGGTACGGGCTATATTACCCGTAGTGGTGTTGATCCCAATGGTGATACAGGTCTCTATTTGAGCGGTGGTTCTCAGAATGGTATTAACTGGCCTGAATCTCCTGTTCAGGGACGTTATGACGTTATTTCCGGTTTCCATCCGGGCAAACCTCCGGTTACTTTGGAAAAGACAGGTGGTGAAGTTGTTGACAATCTCACGATTAACTCATTGCGTCAGGCGTTCCAGCTCCAGCGCCTGCTTGAGCGTGATGCTCGCGGTGGTACGCGATACATTGAGATTATTCGCAGTCATTTTGGCGTCATTTCTCCTGATGCCCGTGTTCAGCGTCCTGAGTATCTTGGCTCTGGTTCGTTCGATATAAATATTAATCCCGTGCTTCAGAACTCTGCGACTACCGATGCCAGCCCACAAGGTAACCTCGCAGCTTATGGTGTTTCCGGTGGTGTTAACCGTGGTTTTTCACATTCTTTTGTGGAGCACTGTTTTGTCATTGGTCTTGTATCTGTCCGTGCAGATTTGACCTATCAGCAAGGCATCCCGCGCATGTTCTCCCGTCAGACCCGTTTTGATTTCTACTGGCCTGCACTGGCTCACCTGGGCGAACAGGCTATTCTGAATAAAGAGATTTATGCTCAAGGTAACGACCAGGATGATGATGTTTTCGGTTATCAGGAACGCTACGCTGAGTACCGCTATCGTCCATCCCAGATTACTGGTAAATTACGTTCCACAGACCCGCAATCTCTTGATGTGTGGCATTTAGCCCAGCGGTTCGACTCTCTGCCCGCATTGAATCAGGAGTTTATCGAGGAGAATCCACCTATGAAGCGCGTCCTCGCCGTACAGGACGAACCTCAGTTCATTCTGGATGCGTTCTTCGACCTGAAATGTGTGCGGCCTATGCCAGTTTATTCAGTACCCGGTCTTATTGACCATTTTTAAAACCCAACTCTTTGGCCTCTTCGGAGGCCTTTTTTTCATGAGGTGAAATTATGTGGGGAGCAATTGCAGGTGCTGTAGGTTCCGTTGCTGGTTCTCTTCTCGGTGCCCACTCTGCCCAGCAGAACGCCGCACAGGCGAACAAGTTAACGATGGATTTGGCCAAAAACGGCATGCAGTACCGTGTTCAGGATTTGCGCAAAGCAGGTCTTAACCCGATTCTGGCCGTTAATGGTTCCGGTGGTCTTGGTTCCGTCAGTTCTTCCGGTATTCAGCAGGCTGCCCCTGCCGATTATTCTGGTGCGGTTAACTCTGCCGTTGCCGCATTCGACGCTCTGACGAAGCGTGAGCAGCAAAAAGTTGCCCGTGAAGGTATTGAGTCTCAGATTGCTTTACAACGTAACCAGATTGCGAATAGCGCGGCTGATGTGCGCCTTAAAACGGCTCAGGCCGACCAGGCTATCCAGAGTGCCGATAATATGCGTTCACAGTCGAATCTGATTAATCAGCAGGTTTTGACCGAGGCTTCTCGTCGTGCCAATATTGAAGCACAGACAGGCCTCAGTTCTGCGCAGCGGATTAGAACACAGTATCAGACTGTTCAGGACAAGGTTCTGGCTGATTATTTAAATACTGATGTTGGTAAGGAGAGTTTTAGAGTTGGTTACGACAACAAAACTGGTGGTAGCGTTGGGCTTGTTAATTCTATTGGTTCTTATCTTGACAGGCTTTTTTCGCCAAGTAATTCGAACTCTGCGAAAGCTGTAAACAAGGGGGGATTCTTCCCCCTGTTTTTCCGAGTAACCCCTAGGAGGTAATTATGGCTCGTTCTCGCCGTCGTATGTCCAAGCGTTCTTCCCGCCGTTCGTTCCGTAAGTACGCAAAGACGCATAAGCGAAACTTTAAAGCCCGTTCGATGCGTGGCGGTATTCGTCTTTGATTGACAAAGTTGATCGTAACGATCTACGATAATTATCGTAAGTCATTGTTTTTGTTAAACTAAATATACATTATGCGCACTAATGTTGTCAGCACAAAGCGTTATTGTCGTCTCACCACAATTCAGCTTTCATTTTGCTCAGCACAGGACCGCAATCTTATGTTGGTGACTATGACAGACAGAGAACTTTACCGACTTGGCATCATTCAGCGAGTATTTGACCGGGCTTTGCTTCAGCTCTTCATGGATGACGCCACCGGTCGTCTGATGCACCTGCGATTCTGTGATTCAGAAAATGCGTTCGACTACATGATGGCCACCCGGCAATACATTGATAATAAACGTTACCGTGAGCTGGGACCTGCCGGTCTGGTCAGCCAGCGCAGGGGAAAGCCCGGCAACCATCAGTTAAACACTGCCATCAGAGACCAGACCCTGCAGTTTATTCGCACACGTGGTCGGGGGATGAATCCGTCTGCAATCTGGCGAATTCTGACCACAGAATACGGTGTCCGGATTTCAAAAGAGACCGTGCGGAAAATGATGATTACAACCGGCGCTTTGCGAAATCGCCTCGGCATGACTTTGATGTTCACCGGCCACTTGAAACTGATGATCTAGCCGCATCTTTCACATGGCGGGAACTGCGACGTGTTTCAAAATCTTTAACGGTGCAGTACTTTATCTGATTGAAGATAATGAGATGAGTTAAGCCGCAGGGCTATCGGGAAATATATCGAGGTCTGGCATTACCCGGAAGGTCGTAAAGAACTCTGCCTTAACGGTGAAGCACTTCCCTACTCCACCTATGATCGGCTCCAGGAAATCGACCAGGGGGCTATCGTGGACAACAAACGACTCGGACGTACCCTTGAATTTATCAAACTGTTTCAGGATAAACGCGATAATAACCGTTCACAGGCACTCCCTGCCGGTGATGGCCCAGAAAACCAGGCGAAAAGAAATCGCAACGTTCACTGAATGGTGACGATATGCTTGATGCGTTGAAGACGTTACAGTCCCGTTCTGAAGAAATTTTCGGTACAAGGAAATGACGAAGCTCTAAAGGCAGACATAATCCCACCCTTCACAGAACTGAATTGCCAGAGACATTAATGTCCGCTTTGAGCGAGGAGCGGTCATTAGCCCCTCAGCCGTATGCCTTAAAGAACGTACGCCAGAAATAAAAGGATTGCGCTACTGCGCATTCCTACTTTGACGGGATGTGACCCATGTCATCGCCACCGCTCCCAGAAGTAACAAACCACTTAAACCAAAAGCACTTCTCCATCCCAGACTGTCGAATACCAGACCTCCAGCCGTTGAACCAAGTGCAATAGATAGCTGAATCACCGCAACCATGAGGCCTCCCCCCGTCTCTGCATCTTCGGGTAACGCACGTGCTATCCATGTCCACCACCCCGTTGGCGCAGCCGTTGCAAGTAGCCCCCACAGGCTGAGTAAAACGGCAACAGCCCAGATGTGGTGTCCGACCAGCAGTAACGCACCGGTAATCGCTGCCATAAGCAACGGGATCATGATTAATGTCTTATAAAATATGGTGTTCAGGAATGTTGAGACGAGCATTGTGCCGACAAAACCTGCTACACCTATTGCGAGCAAAATCAGAGAAAGATCAGAAGCTCCCACTCTGGTGACGCTTTCCAGAAAGGGGCGCACGTAGGTAAATAAAGCAAACTGTCCCATAAAGAAGAGCCCACAGGCCAGCAGTCCCGTTGGTACGATGGCGACACTGAACAGACGAAGCACAGACCCCTGTGGTTTATGTGTTTTATCGCTTTCCATCGGAGGCAGGCTGATCCATTGCCAGATGAACGCAGCTATCGCAAGGGGGACCAGACATAAAAAGGTGCCACGCCAACCGATGGTTGTCCCCAGATAGCTACCAAGCGGCGCAGCCACAACGGTGGCCAGCGCGTTGCCGCCGTTAAAAATTGCCAGTGCGCGGGGAACCTGGTGCTGCGGCACGAGCCGAATGGCGGTTGCAGCCGACATTGACCAGAATCCTCCGATGACGACGCCAATCAGAGCCCTCCCCAGCATATAAACCGGATAGTTAGGCGCTATGGTGATAACTATTCCCGATATGGCCATTAAGACCGTCAGCCCCAGCAGAAGATATTTTCGATTCAGGTCTCCGACAATACGGGAGATAGTCAGACTGGTAAGCACCGCCAGCGCGCCAGACACAGCAATTCCTTGCCCTGCCAGCCCTTCGGTAACGTGTAAATTATGGGCAATGAGCGTAAGCAGGCTGACTGGCATAAACTCAGAAGCGATCAGCACAAACACGCAAAGCGTCATGGCAAATACGCCGCTCCAGTATGCATGCGTTTTTTCGTATGATTGTTTTAGACTTATAGTGAACATTATTAGCATCCCTTAATATCGAACCAGCCAGATTCAGGCGCAGTCGGGTCAGAAGTTATTCAGGGAATAACGACATAATAGTTGGGTGAGAATAGAGGGCGATGTGGCATATTCTGCATCACACCAGGCAGTTAAAAGCCACCCGTTTACGACAGGTGGCCTGGTAAACCTTTCGGGTTATCTTAAGTTTGCCTTGAAAAATTGCTCAAATTTGGCAAATGGGATCTTACCCGCAACGTTGTCATACAGATCAACATGGTTTGCCCCGGGAACAATCACTAACTCTTTCTCTTTGCTGCCGATCGCGTTAAAGGCATCTTCAGCAAAATAGCGTGAATGGGCTTTTTCGCCGGTCACGATGAGTGTAGGGATAGTAACTTCATTAGCGTAACTCAGCAGCGGCATATTCATAAATGACAGCGGCATGGTTGCATTCCAGGCACCGGTTGAGTTGACCGAACGCGCATGGAAACCACGCGGCATGCGGTAATAATCAAAGAACTCTTTCAATACCGGATTAGGATTCGTGGGCAGAGTTTCCGGTAAAATACGATCGGAAGCGGTGACGTTGCCCTTCTCATCAACGTAAATGTCATGCCCGCCTGGCGCGAAAGCGCCATTTTCCGCATCCTTCCAGCGCTGCATGTTCAGATACTGCAATACGGCACGACGATCGGCAGTGGTATAGCGGTCTTTGCCATCGCCCACGCCATGACCCATTGCACGGCTCATGTCATACATCACGCTGCTCGCCACCGCCTTGACACGCGAGTCCATCGCAGCGTCGTTTAAAGCCATGCCGCCCCATCCGCAGATACCGAGCAACCCGATACGGTTGCGATCCACCTCTTTTTGCAGGCCTAAGAAATCAACCGCCGCGCTGAAATCCTCGGTGTTGATATCCGGAGATGCGACGTTTCGCGGGTAGCCGCCGCTTTCACCCGTGTATGAAGGGTCAAAAGCCAGAGTGACAAATCCCTGTTCAGCCAGCGTCTGCGCATACAGGCCGCTGGATTGCTCTTTCACCGCCCCGAAGGGGCCACTAACAGCAATAGCGGCTAGCTTGCGATCTCCACGATCCTTCGGTATGTAGAGATCCCCGACTAAGGTGATCCCGTACCGGTTCGGAAAGGTCACCTTACGGTGATCAACTTTCGTGCTCTCAGCAAAAGTTTTATCCCATTTCTCAACCAGCGAAACGGGCGCGTTCGGATTGGTTGTATCAGCGTAACTCATATTTGTGACTCCACTTAATGATGCGCATAACAGCATGGCGGGTATCGCAGCTGTCAATTTTTGGGTGAAAGCAGTCATCAAAATCCCCTTCATAAAATGTGCCAGATACTGGTTTCATACGGCCAACGCTGCCGTGCTTTGTTGCAACGCGCATATTATAGTTAGCACTAATAGTGCTGATTAGAGGGTAAATAATGCTAAGATTAATACCATATTGTTCTGAATTGTGATGCAGCAGCAGAGGAAGAATGATGGCGAAAAGGGAAAACTATAACGATCTCTATCTGTTTATGCAGGTCGTGCGAGAAGGGAGTTTTACCGCCGCCGCACAGAGGCTTGGTCTGGCGCAGTCAGGAATTAGCCGTGCAGTGCGCGAGCTGGAAGAACGACTGGGCGTGCAGCTTCTGGTACGCACCACGCGCAAGCTATCGCTCACCCATGCTGGCGAGTTGCTCTATAAAAACGTCGAATCTGGATTTGACGCCTTAGATATGGGGCTTGCCACGCTGGCCCATTATCGCCATACACCATCGGGTACGGTCCGTATTAATGCCAGCCAGCACGCCATTGACAAAGTACTGCTGCCGAAGCTGGCGGTGTTTAAACAACGCTACCCGGATATTCGGCTGGAGCTCATCAGTGAAAGCCGGTTTGTCGATATTATTACTGAACGCTTCGATGCCGGTATACGTCTGGGCTCGGAAGTGGATAGCGGTATGGTCGCGGTGCGTATTTCGCCCGATATGGAGATGGCCGTTGTCGGCACACCCGAGCACTTTCGTCGCTACGGATTTCCGCAAACCCCCACCGATTTAGTGGGTCATCCCTGCATCGCTTACCAGTTCGGCGACGGCAGCCTGTATGCTTGGGAACTCAATCAGGACGGTAAAAAGATCACCCATCAGCCTCAGGGACAATGGGCCTTTGCTGACAGTTATATGGAAGCCAAAGCCGCGAGGCTAGGTCTGGGACTGGCTTATGTTCCGGAGGAATTGGTGTCTGATGATATAGAACAGGGGGCGCTGATCAGAGTTTTGCAATGCTACAGCCAACGCCTGGAAGGTTCATATATCTATTATCCGCACAGAAATGTGTCACCCGCTCTACGAGCGGTTATCGATACATTGAGAATTTAAGGGATGAAGATGAGATGATTCGCAGGCCTGGGTAATAGTTGGAAAACAACGTCCGTTCCTGGCACACAGCGGACATTTCAGCTTTACCCTGCCCCGGACATCTGAACTTAGCTTTGACATAGATTGTAGAGGCTAAATTGAGATGTCCATTTCTGGCAAATATAGCCATGCCCGCGCTACAGTCTCACCACTGCTTTCAAAGGATGAGACTCATAACTGCATTCGGAACTGAGTTTTTCTCAATGACCGATGTTAATCAACTCAGGCTCTTACAGGACGTGTTTGGTTCCACGCAGGCTTCGCGCCCCCAAAATTCAGTAGCCAAGGATCGACGTGCTTGTACTGGTGAGCTCATTCAGCAACATTGTGCGTCCATCAGTTGAATTCACAGCGAAAAGCAACCCTGGCAACTTTAGAGAGACTGGGATATTTTTACGTAACTCTTCTGACAAAGGTTATGGGCAATGGTCTTAATCAGGACTCCTGAATTAAAAGATATACCATCTCTACAAAAGCTCTTTCTGCAATTGGGTTATCAGACAGATGTAGAACGCTTAGAAAATCATATTAACCAGAAACATACCAGTCTTAGTAGGAACAGGTATCGGAAAGAAGCTTCTCATTGCCTCTGAGCAAATCGCACTGGATAAGGGATGTTCTCAAATTGAGCTTTCAAGCAGTGAACGTAGAATCAGAGCACACAAGTTTTATGAAAGCCACGGTTATCAGGAAGTGAGGAAGCGTTTTGTTAAGCTTCTCGCAGACATGCCCATTGTTAAATAACTCTCCAGCGAGGTTTGCATGTCGGATTCGAGTACGAGCGCAAGCTGATTATTATAACCACTTCGTAAGTTGTGCCACCTGGTGTATATCATCTGACTTGATGTACACCAGGTATTCTACAGTAGTAAATCCAGTGTTTTCAGGGTCAAGCCCCCTTCCCCATAATTGTATTTCTTTTCAATTTAATTGCATTCCTCAGTTCGAGGTTGAATTTAGCCTCGTCAATAAGTTTGTCCTTAAGTTCCTGTGCAATTCGCTTTAATTCCGTAAACGCAAGCGGCTTTTGCCCATGTAAGAATTGAACACCAGAACGTTCATAATACTTATCAATATGTTTTAACCTGTATTTTGCTAACTTTCTTATTTCACCTATAGAGCCCTGTTGTCCATTGTCTATTAGTCGGTTGATTGTATACTCAACAAACTCTTTTTTATCTTTTCCGAAATAACTCAAGACCAATGGAAGTAAAAAGCTTTGCATACAGATATCATATGAGAAAACCATAGAAAAATCGGCACCTAAAAGATCACAAGCTCCATCGAAATCATTATATAAAAAGATATAACGGTAAAAATCTTTAAACCTGCTAATTATACTTGCGTCAGTAACTTTGTTTGCGCCAATATAGCAGCCATAAGGGCTTCCTTTTGCAAACTCTATATTTTCTGTTGATTTGAAACTGTCACATCCCGCGACAATGGCCAGTAGGTTATTCATTGTATGTTTGTTTATCATTAAAAATAAATCATTCATCTCCCCCCAGGAGATATACTTTTTAATTCCAGGGAAAAACATCCCTTCCTCAGGTGAACCATGACACTCAAAATGCACTATAGGAATTAACCCTTTTTTTATGACTCCTTTTTCCAGCTCTTTAAAGAAAGAATTCAGCATGGGGATATTATGTATCTTAACAAAAACAATAGGAATTGGCACTTTCAGACTTGATATGGATTTAAATAGTTTTGAGGCGGTATTACTTTTAAGCGTTATATCATCTGGTTTATTATTGATTTTGATGTCACTCGGGGAATCAAGATCCTCATCACCTAAAACATCAATGATGTATAAAATGTTGAATGCAAATTTTCTCGTCATGTTTTATATCTCTATATCCGATAGAGTTAGTGTCCAAAATGCCATGATTGCACAAAAAACTCCTTCAAATCTGGCTCCTGCCCTAAGGATATCAAAAAAAATCCTCTGTGGAATTATTTACTTCATGGATATTTGGCTGGCAGATATTAAAATTAGATATTGAATATTCTGTATGTTAATAGATTCATATAAAATCAACAAAAAGCTTAATATATGGATTTTATTTGTTTTAAAGTGGTTGTAATTAAAATTTACGCCAGGCTACATTTGAGTTAATCACTTAGGCCACGTACAAAGCGCGTGTTCAATGGATTGATGACGTGAGGCGAATCCATCAGTTTTATCTACACTTGGGATAATGCGCTGACGGGAGTAAAAAAATGGCTGACTGGAATCCCTCTTTATATCTGCACTTCAACGCCGAACGGTCACGACCGGCAGTAGAACTGCTTGCCAGAGTCCCTCTGGAAAACGCCTGGGAAATAGCCGATCTTGGCTGTGGCCCAGGCAATAGCACCGCCCTGCTACATCAACGCTGGCCAACGGCTAAAATTACCGGCATTGATTCGTCTCCGGCGATGATTGCCGAAGCGCGCGCAATTTTACCAGAATGTCAGTTTGTGGAAGCAGACATCCGCAATTGGCAACCTAACCATGCACTCGATCTGATTTTCGCCAATGCCTCGCTGCAATGGCTGCTCGAACACTATGAACTGTTTCCGCATCTGGTATCGTTACTCAATCCGCATGGCGTGCTGGCGGTGCAAATGCCGGACAACTGGCTGGAGCCGACGCATGTGTTAATGCGCGAAGTCGCCTGGGAGCAGCATTATCCGGATCGTGGACGCGAACCGCTGGCAGGCGTTCATGCTTACTACGATATTCTGAGCGAAGCCGGATGTGAGGTTGATATCTGGCGCACCACCTACTATCACCAGATGCCGTCGCACCAGGCGATTATTGACTGGGTGACAGCCACCGGATTACGCCCATGGTTGCGGGATCTGACGGAGAGTGAGCAGCAGCATTTTCTTACGCGCTATCATCAGATGCTGGAAGAACAGTATCCACTGCAGGAGAACGGGCAGATACTGTTGGCATTTCCGCGTCTGTTTATTGTTGCCCGGCGCACGGAGTAATTATTACGTCAGCTGGTAATGGCGATCGGGAAGAATCTTCGGCGGAATTTCTGTTTCGTCGTTCATCTGTAACAGGTCAATTTCAATAGCGTTGCAGATGGCATCCAACGGTAAATCATTGTTTTCAGTACCGAACGGATCTTCCAGCTCTTCCGCCAGACAATCCAGCGAAATAAAGGTGTAGGAAATTAGCACTGAGATAAAAGGCGTCATGTAATGCAGATCCATCACAAGGGCAAACGGTAGCATAATGCAAAAAAGATAAACGGTGCGATGCAAAATCAGGGTGTAAGCAAAGGGAATTGGTGTATATGCAATACGCTCGCAACCTGCCAGAACCGCTGAAATATCGTTAAGCCGATCGTTGAGGCTAATAAACAGGATATCTGAAAGCTGTCCATTGCGTCGCTGAACCGCCAACCACTCCCCCATTATCAACAAAATACGGTTAGCTGGAGTGTTTGAAGCCAGTACACGCTGAAGATCTTCAGTCTTGAGATAATGTGCCAGCACTTCCGCCTGTGGCTGTTTGCGTAATGTTATGCGTAAACAGTGGGCGAAGGCGATTTGCAGCCGGGCAAACTCCCTTACACTTGCCGAATCCGGCAATGTCGTTTTTACCTCGCGCAGTAACGACCGTGAGGCAATCATCAACTGCCCCCAAAGTTTGCGCGCTTCAACGTAACGGGCGTACCCAGCATTATTACGAAAACCAAGAAAAATGGCGATGGCGACACCGAGAATGCTGAACGGTGCGAGGGTGAATTTGATGCCCAAATGCGTGTACCAGGGCAGCATGAAAATAACAGCGATAGAAAAGAGAAAATTGAGTAGTAAGCGCGAGGATATCTTGGATAATACTGAACCGTGCCAGACAAAAATACGGCGCAGCCAGTGTTGTTGTGGACGAACAATCATGATTATCTTCAGGCGTGGAAAAGTCGCACTATTAAACGTGATTCCGATCACATTCTCAAGACACTACTTACAAATTACCTACAAGCTTACAACATTAACAGGTGCTGCATGTGGCACCTGTTAATGATAAAGGCACATAGGATGTTGTAACTAATATAGTCAAATAAGAAACCCGGTCGAAACCGGGTTCAGAGTATTAGCACAACGGACGTACAGCTTCACGCATTCCTTTTTCGAGAATCGCATCCAGGTCATTAGCAACCTGCTCGACCAGACCAGGCACTTGCGTCAAGTCCTGCTCCCAGTGGTCTTTTTCTGCCAACACAATAGCAACCAGTTCCTGGGTGCCGATAACACGGTCATGATGCTGGCTCCAGAGTTGCTGATAACGTTCCAGCCAGTGGGCATCGTCCTGTACCGGATATGTTTCTCCGTTACGCTCACCGCGATAAAACGCAATCAATGCCGCTAATGCGAAAGTAAGGCGCGCCGGAAGTGTGTCGTTTGCCTTCTGCCCTGCCAGCAGCTGCGGCAGGATACGGGTGCGGAACTTGGTCATACCGTTAAGCGCGATAGACAGAAGCTGATGCTTGATGTACGGGTTACGGAAACGCCCGGTAACGGCGCTGGCGAAAGATTCCAGTTCATCGCGTGGCAGATCCAACACCGGAATAATCTCTTCGTAAATCGCTTTTTCAACGAATGCGCAAATTTCAGCATCGTTCATCGCTTCGCCGACGGTATCCAGCCCTGCCTGGAACGCCACCGGCACCAGCGCGGTGTGTGCGCCATTAAGGATTGCTACTTTGCGCTCTTTATACGGTTTAATATCGTCAACAATCAGCACGTTAAGCGGATATTTATCCAGACGCAGTTCAGTCGCTAAGGATTTCGGCCCCTGAATCACAAACAGGTAAAAGTGTTCAGCGGTGTCGAGGAAACCATCGTGATAGCCGAGTTCAGCTTCCAGTTTAGCCACTTCATCACGCGGATAACCGGTAACGATGCGGTCCACCAGCGTAGAACAGAAACTGTTAGCCTGATCCAGCCATTGAATAAATGCTTCGGGCAGTGCCCATTCTTGTGCGTAGCGCAGCACCAGTTCACGCAACGCGTCGCCGTTGTAGTCGATCAGCTCACACGGAATGATGATCCAACCTTTATCCAGCGCGCCGTTGAAATGGCTGAAACGTTCGAACAGCAGACGCGTCAGTTTTGCCGGATAGCTTACTGCTGGCGCATCATCAAATTTGTCGCCCGCATGATAGCTAATACCCGCTTCTGTGGTGTTGGAAAAGACGAAGCGCATTTCCGGATTATGTGCAAGTTTCAGGAATTCATCGTAGTCACCGTAGACGCTGATTTCACGGTTTACAGAACGAATCAGACGCGCATCGCTGACCGCTTCTCCCTTCTCATTCAGGCCACGAATAATGGTGGTATACAGACCATCCTGCGTGCTCAGTGACGGCGGGAATGAAGTTTCAATCGGACGAACAACGACCACGCCAGAATTCAGGTCGGTGTGTTCATTCAGGAGATCAATTTGCCAGTCAACAAAGGCGCGCAGAAAGTTACCTTCACCAAACTGAATGATTCGTTCTGGATACTGTGCACCGGGAAAATCGCGACGATTTAGTGTTTTCACAATGGGTTCCCTTTTGATTAGTCATACAACCTGCTTGAATTGGTACGACAGGTTAGCAAACTTTAATACATTGAACCCCTGTTTTGATCAACTCGTGATGATTAATTAGCAGGTTTAAGATAAAAATGTGGCACAGATCATGGTTCCATCGAGGATTTTCCTCTTTCTCCAGTCGACAGAGTGGTAGAACACATTACGCTAAAACTGTGACAAAATAACAAAGCTGTCAGACAACTTCCTCACCATAACGCATGGTACTGGTGCGGTTACGCCCGTCTTTCTTCGACCGATAGAGACACGTATCAGCTTCGACCATCAATTTATTGAAGTCATCGGTTAGTGTGCGGTATGAAGCATCCCCACTACCGACGCCGATGCTAACCGTCAGATAAAGCGTCTTTTGTTGCCAGGTAAACGGTTGTAGTTCAACGCCTTTACGAATTTTCTCCGCCATCAGCAGACCATCAACGGGATTCATTGATGGCACGGCTACGGCAAACTCTTCGCCTCCCATTCTCGCCACCAGCCCCTTATCGCCGACAATTTTCTGAATATGCTGGGCAAACACGCTTAACACTTTATCGCCACACTCATGACCATAGTTATCGTTAATGCTTTTGAAATAGTCGATATCAAGCAACATGACGGTCAGATGTTGTGTCTGTTGCAGCGATGGACTTTTCAGCGCCTCATAAAGACCGGATCGTGAGTAAACCTGAGTCAGAAAATCAAAGTCGGCTCGCAGCGCAACTTGCTTCATTAGCGAATTAATCGCTGCCACGCTAAAGGAAACCATAATTGGGCAAATCGCCATCGTGGCAATGCCCAGACGTGCGGAAAACATCTGCGGAATAAAGAACGGCGAACCGACGGCGATATCAATTACCGAATTTGCTACCAGTACGATCTCCACTGCTCCGGTGATAAAAGTCAGCAGACACGTCACCTGTGGCGTATAGCGCACTGCACACCAGATTAATGCAGGCAGCGGGAACGCCAGACTCCCCGCTCCGCCAATGACGACCGAGGCAATAACCGACACAATAAGCGCAATGGCTGGCATCATCTGCTCTGCTTTAAAGCGCGGCAATACCCCAGGAATTGCCAGCGTCAGCATACAAGGCACAATCAACACGCCTGTTGAGAATTGTTCACTAAACCAGTCAGCAAGCAAAGGCCAGAAATCCAGGCTATCAATACTAACCGAACCAATCGCCCCGACGATGGCACATAATAAAGCGGCAATCAGACAATAATTAAATAACCGTAATGCGCTTACTGGCTCGTACTTATTTTTCCCCAGACGCTTATCCCGCATAACCAGTAGGGCGACAGTTACGATAAACATCATATTGGATAAATTGATAACCAGTGAAACCAGCCCCCATTCGGTGGTCATGGCATCATAAACCAGCATTGCCACGTAACAGATGGCATAGTAATGCAGACGATTAAGCCAGACGTAGCGGGCAAATACCCCTGCCATCACGCCATTCAGCGGCCAGAAAAGAGAAAGTTCGTGAACCAGGCGTAGCTCTGCACCTATAAAATAGAACAGCGTCGTTAGCGCAAAAATTGCAATGCTATTACGTAGTAGATGACCTTCCTGGAACAAACGGAAAGTGGATATGGGGTGTACATGCATTAATTATCTGTCCATACAATTGCGAGTGGCAATTATCTCAACGCAATAAGTAAATTCTCATAAAGGATAGCATGTTCGCTGACAGCGGCGACAAAGAAAGATATCAATCAGATGATCTTTTGGCTTTTACCACCATTCTTATGGCTGATTCATCTGAATAACCAGCCAGTGATAGATAACCGTCACGATATAACGTTGTTGTTCCTCACTTAACGAAACACCCTGCGGAATGTTATGCCACTTAGCCAGACAGCCACGGCAGCAGGTCGCGGTGGCGTGTTGAGCGATAAACACCGGATGCCCGCGCATGGGGGTTTGCTTCCCGTCGTTCGCCGGTAATGCCGGCGCAAGACGCTTAGCGACAAAATCTGCCGCATGTTGTTCAATAACCGGCGCGCCCTTCTCCAGACAATACTGACGCTCCTTGACGCCCAGACGAAAGCGAGAGCGAAATTTTGAACGGGCTAAACGCGCGAAGAGTGGATCAAGTGGCTGCATTAATAAACCGAGCGTCCTAACTGTTTCGTTAATTGTTCAAGTACTGCGATACCGGCAAGCGAGTTACCTGCATCATCCAGTTCCGGGCTCCATACCGCGATAGCCATTTCATGCGGGACGATCGCAACAATACCGCCGCCAACACCAGATTTCGCCGGAAGACCTACCCGCCAGGCAAACTCCCCCGCGTTCTGGTACATTCCGCTCGTTGCCATCAACGCGTTAATTTGCCGCGCCTGCATCGGCGTCACTACGGGCTCATCGATATGAATAGCCTTTCCCTGATTTGCCAGAAAAACAAACGTCCGCGCCAGCTCAACGCAGCTCATTTTCAGTGCACAGTAATGAAAGTAATTTTGCAGAACGGTTGTCACATCATGATGGAAATTGCCAAACGACTTCATCAGCCAGGCAATAGCCGCATTTCGCGCGGAATGTTCAAACTCGGAGCGGGCAACCACCGTATCGTAGGCAATATCAGACACGCCGCTTAAGCCACGCACGACTTCCAGCATACGTTGCCGTGGTGCGCTTAATCGCCCTTGCAACATATCGCAGACCACCAGCGCACCGGCATTAATAAACGGATTACGCGGAATGCCCTGCTCCATTTCCAGTTGCACTAAGGAATTGAACGGAGATCCCGACGGATCTTTGCCGACGCGTTGCCAGATTTCTTCTTCGGAGTAATGACGCATAGCAACAACGAGACTGAGCACTTTGGAAATAGACTGAATAGAAAAACGTTCTTGCGCGTCTCCGGCCTGGAAAAGCTGCCCATCAACGGTACAGATAGCAATCCCCAGACGGGAACCATCGACGGTTGCCAGTGCCGGAATATAATCAGCGACTTTACCCTGACCGATCAGCGGTCGCACTTGCCGCAAAATGGTCTCTAAAATTGCATTATCCATGGCGACAGCCACTCTCTGCTCCTTGCTCGCAGGTCTGAAAAGACCTGCGAGTATAACAGAGCTAAATATGTGACGTCAGATCCGGTCTTTCCACACCGTCTGGATATTACAGAACTCATGTAAGCCGAAATGAGAAAGTTCACGCCCAAAACCGCTCTTCTTCACACCGCCAAAAGCGACCCGTGCGTCGCTGGCGCAGAAACCATTGATAAACACGCCGCCGCATTCCAGACGTGCCGCCATCTGTCTGGCTCGTGTTTCGTCAGCGGTAAAGATCGTCGCTGAAAGGCCGAACTCACTGTCATTCGCCAGTTCCAGCGCATGTTCTGCATCTCTCGCTACGGTGATTGCCGCAACGGGGCCAAACATTTCTTCACGAAACGCGGTCATTTCTGGGGTGACATTTGCCAGAACCGTTGGCGGATAGTAGTTACCTGCCCCAGCCATCTTTTCCCCGCCCAGTAACAAACGTGCGCCCTGCGCCAGGGTTTTTTCCACCTGATGATGCAACTCATCACGCAAGTCAAAACGTGCCATCGGACCAAGATCGTTCTCTTCGTCACGGGGATCGCCCATTTTCAACGCTGCCGCAGCTGCCACAAAACGTTCGGTAAATGCCGAAGCAATCCCCTCTTCGATGATAAAGCGTTTTGCCGCCGCGCAAACCTGTCCGGTATTCTGGTAACGCCCGGCAACCGCCGCTTTAACCGCCAGTTCCAGATCGGCATCGTTAAGCACAATAAACGGATCTGAACCGCCCAGCTCCAGTACGCATTTTTTCAGTGCCGCACCAGCCTGTGCACCAATAGCCGCTCCCGCACGAACACTCCCGGTCACGGTGACTGCCGCAATACGTGGATCTTTAATCATCTGACTGACACCATCGTTATCGGCATTTAGCCAGCCATATACGCCCTGAGGGATACCCGCGTCTTTAAACACCTGGGCAATGAGCTGAGCACAGCCCGTCACATTCGGCGCGTGCTTAAGTAAGTAGCCGTTACCTGCAAGAATGATGGGAACAGCGCCGCGCATCACTTGCCATAAAGGAAAGTTCCACGGCATAACTGCCAGAATCGTCCCCATTGGTCGATACTCAATAACCGCCTGCTGATTCTCAACCAGCGTTGGCTCTGCTTTCAGCATTGACGGGCCATGTTCTGCATACCAGTCACACAAATTCGCCGATTTCACCACTTCGGCACGAGCCTGCTTGATGGGTTTACCCATTTCGCGGGTGATCATTTGCGCTATCTCTTCGCTGCGAGTACGCAGAGCTTTACCGATATCTCGCAGTTTTTCCGCCCGGTAATCTACGCTTGTCTCGCGCCAGCCGCGAAAACCTTCCACTGCAAGCTGAAGAGCGTTTTCAATATCGTCAGCGCCTGTCCAGGGCAGTGAAGACAGTTGTTCACCATTGGCTGGATTTATCGAAATGGCATGGGTCGCCGGAGTGATGGTCATTGGGGTATCTCCTTTATGAGTTATGGTTTGAAGATACGTAGATTTACTCTTGTTTGAAAATGAATAATATTAAGCCACTTATTCACAAATCGAGAATGCTATGGATCTGACTCAACTGGAGATGTTCAACGCAGTTGCCGAGGCAGGCAGCATTACCCAGGCTGCGGCTAAAGTACATCGTGTGCCGTCGAATCTCACGACTCGTATACGTCAACTGGAAACAGAGCTCGGTGTTGAGCTGTTTATCCGCGAAAATCAGCGTTTACGTCTCTCTCCCGCCGGGCATAACTTTTTACGCTACAGCCAACAAATTCTAGCGTTGGTGGATGAGGCGAGAAATGTCGTGGCTGGCGATGAGCCGCAAGGTCTGTTTTCTCTCGGATCGCTGGAAAGCACCGCCGCAGTGCGTATTCCGGCAACGCTGGCAGAATTTAACCGTCGTTACCCCAAAATTCAGTTTTCACTTTCCACCGGCCCTTCCGGCACGATGCTGGACGGCGTACTGGAAGGAAAGCTGAATGCGGCATTTATTGATGGGCCGATTAACCATACCGCCATCGACGGGATACCGGTGTATCGTGAGGAGTTGATGATCGTCACGCCGCAAGGACATGCGCCAGTAACCCGCGCCAGTCAGGTTAATGGTTACAACATCTATGCCTTTCGCGCCAATTGTTCGTATCGCCGTCATTTTGAGAGCTGGTTTCATGCTGACGGTGCCGCACCGGGGACTATTCATGAGATGGAGTCGTATCACGGGATGCTGGCCTGTGTGGTCGCGGGTGCGGGCATTGCGCTTATCCCTCGTTCTATGCTGGAAAGTATGCCGGGGCATCACCAGGTTGAAGCATGGCCGTTGGCTGAGCAATGGCGTTGGTTAACAACCTGGCTGGTCTGGCGTCGCGGTGCGAAAACGCGCCCGCTTGAGGCGTTTATTGAACTGCTGAATGTACGAGACTAAATGTTGTACCTGCTACTCACGCTGCCGTTGATACAGCATGACATGAATCGGCGAAACGCGACATAGATCACAAAACCGTTGTATTCAGATCATTAACCGTTTTAAGATCATTTCATTACCTTTTCGCAACTCATCCGATAATCGGTTATGACAACAAATATGGTTTCCCGCAAAGTGGCGTGGCTACGGGTCGTTACGCTGGCCGTTGCCGCCTTCATCTTCAATACCACCGAATTTGTGCCTGTAGGTTTGCTTTCTGATATTGCGCAAAGCTTTCATATGCAAACCGCACAAGTCGGTATCATGTTGACCATTTATGCGTGGGTAGTGGCGCTATTGTCACTGCCTTTTATGCTAATGACCAGTCAGGTCGAACGCCGCAAATTGCTGATCTGTCTGTTTGTGGTGTTTATCGCCAGCCACATACTGTCGTTTTTATCGTGGAGCTTTACCGTTCTGGTAATCAGTCGCATTGGTGTGGCTTTCGCCCATGCTATTTTCTGGTCGATTACGGCGTCTCTGGCAATCCGTATGGCGCCAGCCGGAAAGCGAGCGCAGGCATTGAGTTTAATTGCCACCGGCACAGCACTGGCGATGGTATTAGGTTTACCTATCGGGCGCATTGTGGGGCAGTATTTCGGCTGGCGAATAACCTTCTTCGCGATTGGTATCGGGGCGCTTATCACCCTTTTGTGCCTGATCAAATTACTTCCATTGCTGCCCAGTGAGCACTCTGGTTCGTTAAAAAGTCTTCCGCTGCTGTTTCGTCGCCCGGCATTGATGAGCATTTATTTGCTGACGGTAGTCGTGGTCACCGCCCATTACACGGCATACAGCTATATTGAACCTTTTGTGCAAAACGTTGCGGGGTTCAGCGCCAACTTTGCCACAGCATTGCTGTTGATGCTCGGTGGTGCGGGCATCATTGGTAGCGTCATTTTCGGTAAGCTGGGTAATCAGCACGCATCGGTGCTGGTCAGTGCGGCGATTGCGCTATTGCTGGTGTGCCTGGCACTACTGTTGCCTTCGGCAAGTAGCGAGATACACCTCGGCGTGCTGAGCATTTTCTGGGGGATCGCGATAATGATCATCGGACTTGGGATGCAGGTTAAAGTACTGGCGCTGGCACCAGATGCCACCGACGTTGCGATGGCGCTCTTTTCCGGGATATTTAATATTGGTATCGGCGCCGGGGCGCTGGTGGGTAATCAGGTAAGTCTACACTGGTCGATGTCGATGATTGGTTATGTGGGTGCAGTTCCGGCTCTCGCCGCGTTGATATGGTCAATCGTCATATTCCGCCGCTGGCCTGTGGCACTTGAAGAACAGACGCAATAGCTTCCATGCACGAACGAGCCTTTCAGATTATTGACAACGTGCGCTTTGTTTATGCCGGATGCGGCGTGAACGCCTTATCCGGCCTACAACTCAATACATTGCAGAGATTACGTAGGCCTGATAAACGTAGCGCATAGGCAATGTTGCGTTTGTCATCTGCTCAGACCCATTTGGGTCTTTTTTAATGGTAAGTTTTAATAATTTCCAGGATGCCGTTAATAATAAATTGCACGCCCATACAAACCAGCAAGAAGCCCATCAGGCGGGAGATCGCTTCAATTCCCCCTTTCCCCACCAGCCGCATAATGGCACCAGAGCTACGTAGACTTCCCCACAAAATGACCGCCACCAGGAAAAAGATCAGCGGCGGCGCAACCATCAGCACCCAGTCCGCGAAGGTTGAACTCTGACGCACCGTTGACGCCGAGCTAATGATCATCGCAATGGTTCCCGGTCCAGCGGTACTTGGCATTGCCAGTGGCACAAAAGCAATATTGGCGCTGGGTTCATCTTCCAGCTCTTCCGATTTGCTTTTTGCTTCCGGTGAATCCGTTGCCTTTTGCTGGGGAAAGAGCATACGGAAACCGATAAATGCAACAATTAACCCCCCAGCAATACGTAGACCGGGAATCGAAATGCCGAACGTATCCATCACCAGTTGCCCGGCGTAATACGCCACCATCATGATGGCAAATACGTATACCGAGGCCATCAACGACTGGCGGTTACGTTCGGCGCTGTTCATGTTGCCCGCTAGGCCAAGAAATAACGCGACTGTCGTTAATGGGTTGGCTAACGGCAGCAACACCACCAGCCCCAGACTAATTGCTTTAAACAAATCTAACATTGGTGGTTGTTATCCTGTGTGTCTGAGTCATCAGCGAAAAGTATAAAGGGAAAACAAAGAGAAAGTTTCACTCTTTAACTAATCTTGCATAGCACTGACCAAAACTTGAACCGATTTAGCAAAACGTGGCATCAGACAATTCATTCATTTGACTTATACTTGCCTGGGCAATATTATCCCCTGCAACTAATTACTTGCCAGGGCAACCAATGTGAAAAGTACCAGCGACCTGTTCAATGAAATCATCCCCTTGGGTCGCTTAATCTATATGGTTAATCAGAAGAAAGACCGTCTGCTTAACGATTATCTGTCTCCGCTGGATATCACTGCGGCACAGTTTAAGGTGCTCTGCTCTATCCGCTGCGCAGCGTGCATTACGCCGGTTGAACTGAAAAAAGTGTTGTCGGTCGACCTGGGGGCACTGACCCGTATGCTGGATCGCCTGGTCTGTAAAGGCTGGGTGGAACGGTTGCCAAACCCGAATGACAAGCGCGGCGTGCTGGTAAAACTCACCGCCAGCGGCGCAGCAATATGTGAACAATGCCATCAATTAGTTGGCCAGGATCTGCATCAAGAATTAACAAAAAACCTGACGGCGGACGAAGTGGCAACGCTTGAGCATTTGCTTAAGAAAGTCCTGCCGTAAACAAAAAAAGAGGTATGACGATGTCCAGACGCAACACTGACGCTATTACCATTCATAGCATTTTGGACTGGATCGAGGACAACCTGGAATCGCCACTGTCACTGGAGAAAGTGTCAGAGCGTTCGGGTTACTCCAAATGGCACCTGCAACGGATGTTTAAAAAAGAAACCGGCCATTCATTAGGTCAATATATCCGCAGCCGTAAGATGACAGAAATCGCGCAAAAGCTGAAAGAAAGCAACGAGCCGATACTCTATCTGGCAGAACGTTATGGTTTCGAGTCCCAGCAAACGCTGACCCGAACCTTCAAAAACTACTTTGATGTTCCGCCGCATAAATACCGGATGGCTAATATTCAGGGCGAATCGCGCTTTTTACATCCATTAAATCATTACAATAGCTAGTTGAAACGTGACAACGTCACTGAGGCAATCATGAAACCACTTTTATCCACAATGATAACCGCGCTTATTGTCTTTTCTGCGCAAGGCTTTGCGGAACAAACCACGCAGCCGACGGTTATTCCCTGTGGTGATGAAGTGATTGTTCCCCCATCGCAGGAACAACCACCATTCGATTTAAATCACATGGGGACAGGCAGTGATAAGTCGGATGCGCTGGGCGTGCCCTATTATAATCAACACGCCATGTAGTTAATTCTGGCCCCGACATATCGGGGCTTATTAACTTCTCACCTTCACCGCTTTACGCCACCGCAAACCAAACACATTGATATACAGCCCGCCCATTATCAGCACCGCACCGAAAAATTGCAGACCCGTTAATCGTTCATCTAACAAGAACGCCGCACTTGCCAGACCGACTACCGGGACAAGTAACGATAACGGTGCCACGCGCCAGGTTTCATAACGCCCAAGCAGCGTACCCCAGAGCCCATAGCCGACAATCGTCGCCACAAACGCCAGATACATCAGAGACAAAATGGTGGTCACGTCGATAGTGACCAGGCTGTGAATCATTGTTGCGGAACCATCGAGAATGAGCGAGGCGACAAAGAACGGGAGAATCGGGATCAATGCGCTCCACACTACCAGCGACATCACTGCCGGGCGCGATGAGTGCGACATGATCTTTTTATTGAAGATGTTGCCACACGCCCAGCTAAATGCTGCCGCCAGGGTCAGCATAAAACCGAGCATCGCCACATGCTGACCGTTCAGGCTACCTTCAATCAACACCAGCACGCCAAATATCGCTAAGGCGATCCCCGCAAGTTGCTTGCCATGTAGTCGTTCACCGAAAGTAAACGCGCCGAGGACAATCGTAAAAAACGCCTGTGCCTGTAAAACCAGCGAGGCCAGACCTGCTGGCATACCGAAGTTAATGGCGCAGAAGAGAAAGGCAAACTGCGCAAAACTGATGGTTAAACCATACCCCAGCAGCAAATTCAGCGGTACTTTCGGTCGTGCGATAAAAAAGATTGCCGGGAAGGCCACCAGCATAAAGCGCAAACCGGCCAACATCAGCGGTGGCATATTATGAAGCCCCACTTTGATGACCACAAAATTAAGCCCCCACACAACCACTACCAGTAGCGCCAACAACCCATCTTTTCGCGACATTCTACCGCCCCTGAATTTTCATCTTTTGTAAGCAATCAACTTAGCGAAATTTACTTTTTTTTAACAGTTGATTCGTTAGTCACCGTTTACGACGGCATTAATGCGCAAATAAGTCGCTATACTTCGGATTTTTGCCATGCTATTTCTTTACATCTCTAAAACAAAACATAACGAAACGCACTGCCGGACAGCCAAATGAACTTATCTCTGCGACGCTCTACCAGCGCCCTTCTTGCCTCGTCGTTGTTATTAACCATCGGACGCGGCGCTACGCTGCCGTTTATGACTATTTATTTGAGTCGCCAGTACGGTCTGGGTGTCGATTTGATTGGTTATGCGATGACAATTGCGCTCACTATCGGCGTCGTTTTCAGCCTCGGATTTGGCATTCTGGCGGATAAGTTTGACAAGAAACGTTATATGTTACTGGCGATTACCGCCTTCGCCAGCGGCTTTATCGCCATTCCCCTGGTGGACAACGTGACGCTTGTGGTGCTGTTCTTCGCGCTCATCAACTGCGCGTATTCCGTTTTTGCTACCGTATTGAAGGCCTGGTTTGCCGATAATCTTTCCTCTGCCAGTAAAACGAAGATCTTCTCGATCAACTACACCATGCTCAACATTGGCTGGACCATCGGCCCACCGCTCGGCACGCTGTTGGTGATGCAAAGTATCAATCTACCCTTTTGGCTGGCAGCCATCTGTTCTGCTTTTCCTGTGCTTTTCATCCAAATTTGGGTGAAACGCAGCGAGAAAATCATCGCCACAGATACCGGCAGCGTCTGGTCACCAAAGGTTTTGTTACAGGATAAAGCTCTGCTGTGGTTCACCTGCTCAGCCTTTCTGGCTTCTTTCGTGAGCGGAGCGTTTGCCTCGTGCATTTCACAATACGTGATGGTGATTGCTGATGGTGATTTTGCCGAAAAGGTGGTCGCGGTTGTTCTTCCGGTTAATGCTGCGATGGTAGTTACGTTGCAATATTCCGTGGGCCGGCGCATTAATCCGACCAATATCCGCGCGCTAATGACGGTCGGCACTCTCTGCTTTGTCATCGGTCTGGTCGGGTTTATCTTTTCGGGCAACAGCCTGCTACTTTGGGGAATTTCAGCCGCCGTGTTTACTCTTGGCGAAATCATTTATGCTCCTGGTGAATATATGTTGATTGACCATATTGCACCGCCAGGGATGAAAGCCAGCTATTTTTCCGCCCAGTCTTTAGGCTGGCTTGGTGCAGCGATTAACCCATTAGTGAGTGGCGTCGTGCTCACCCGCCTGCCGCCGTCCTCGCTGTTTGTCATCTTAGCGTTGGCGATCATTGCTGCATGGGTGCTGATGTTAAAAGGCATTCACGCAAGACCCTGGGGGCAGCCGGTTCTTTGTTGACTCTCTGCCGTGCCTTAACGGCACGGCTTGACTCATTATTTTCCTGTTGCAAAGGCGTAGCCTTCATCTTCCCAGCCGGTTACCCCGCCGATCATGATTTTAACTGGCCTTCCTAACCGAGCCAGTTTGAGTGCCGCGCGGTCTGCGCCGTTACAATGTGGCCCCGCGCAATACACCACAAACAGAGTATCTTCCGGCCATTGAGCCATTCTCTCTTCGGTCATTTGCTTATGGGGCAGATGAATTGCGCCTGGGATATGCCGATGAGCGAAATCCTCTTCACGTCCGACCACATGCAGCAAAACGAAATCATCGCCAATGTAGGCCAGCGAGTCATGAACATCGGCGCAATCCGTTTCAACACTCAAACGCATGAGAAAATGCGCTTCGGCAACGTCCGGTTTCGCTGCGGTAAATTCAGTGACATAACGCATATTGCTTTTTCCTTTTGGGTTGTTGTGTTAACAATAATGTAACCAATCAACCTTTCACTGACTGCCTCACGATATGCCAGAAAAGAGTAAAATGATGCCAACATTGCAGCGCCCGCTGGTTGTTGTATTGGCTTATGACGGACTATGCACTTTCGAATTTGGTGTAGCCGTTGAAATCTTCGGCCTGCCGCGACCGGAACTGGGCGATAACTGGTATCGGTTTGCTGTTGCTGCGGTAGAACCCGGTGCGCTGCAAGCTACTGGCGGGATCCACGTAGTTGCGGATGGCGGGCTGGAGCTACTGACTGAAGCCGATATGATTATTATTCCAGGCTGGCGCGGTATAGATGCAACAGTACCAGAAATGCTATGCCAGGCGTTGCGCGAAGCACATCAACGCGGTACTCGCCTGGTTTCGATATGCTCGGGCGTATTTGTCCTTGCCGCCGCTGGCCTTCTTCACCAGCGAAAAGCGACCACCCACTGGCGTTACACTGAACAACTCCAGCATCGTTACCCTTCAATTCACGTAAGTGACAATGTGTTATATCAGGATGAAGGACAAGTGATGACCTCCGCTGGAAGCGCAGCAGGGATCGATCTGTGCTTACATATCGTGCGCAAAGATTATGGTCACGAAATTGCTAATAATGTCGCCCGGCGGCTGGTCATTCAGCCGCATCGCCACGGTGAGCAACCACAAAACCTGACACGCCCGATGGCTGCGCCGCGTGAAAGCCATACGTTAGGCGCATTATTCGACTTTTTACAGCAAAATCTGGCACAAACGCATACCGTTGCCTCTCTCGCCGGACGAGTGAATATGAGTCAACGTACTTTTTTAAGACGCTTTGTCGCCTTAACGGGTATGACACCCGCCCGCTGGCTTCTCAATGAGCGATTAATACGAGTGGAAGATTATCTGCAAAATTCGTCGTTTAGCATCGATAAAATTGCAGATCTGACGGGGTTTGGTAATTCATCTTTACTGCGTCATCATTTTCACCAGCGTTTTTTATTATCCCCTTCACAATATCGGAAAAACAGCCGTTCCTCATCACATTACCCCTCTAATTCAGCCTTCGTTTAGGTTACCTCTGCTAATATCTTTCTCATTGAGATGAGAATTAAGGTAAGAGAGGAAACACACCACACCATAAACGGAGGCAAATAATGCTGGGTAATATGAATGTTTTTATAGCCGTATTGGGAGTAATTTTATTTTCTGGCTTTCTGGCCGCGTATTTCAGCCACAAATGGGATGACTAATGAACGGAGATAATCCCTCACCTAACCGGCCCCTTGTTACTGTTGTGTACAAGGGGCCTGATTTTTCTGACGGCGAAAAAAAACCGCCAGTAAACTGGCGGTGAATGCTTGCATGGATAGATTTGTGTTTTTACTTTTGCGCTAACAGGCTTTTCTCTGCACTGGTAACGGATCATTGACACAGTAGCATTATTTTTCTCAATGAATGTTAAACGGTGCTTAAACTCGGGTAATCACGTTTTGTTCGTCAATAAACATGCAGCGATTTCTTCCAGTTTGCTTACCCTCATACATTGCCCGGTCTGCTCTTCCGATGACCACATCCAGCGGTTCTTCAGGAAATGCGCGGCTCACACCTGCGGTCACGGTTATGTTGATATGCCCTTCAGAATATGCGATTGCATGGGTATCGACTCGCTGGCAAATACGTACTCCGGCACGACATGCATCTTCATCATTAGCAGCTTTGACAATGATGATAAATTCTTCGCCACCATAGCGATAAACCGTTTCGTAATCACGCGTCCAGGTAGATAAGTAGGTTGCCAGGGTTCGTAATACCACATCACCGATTAAATGCCCGTAGGTATCATTAACCAATTTAAATCGGTCTATATCCAGCAGCATTAAATAGAGATTCAGTGGTTCAGCATTACGTAATTGATGATCAAAGGATTCATCAAGAACCCGACGACCAGGTAATCCAGTCAGAACATCCATATTGCTACGAATCGTCAGCAAATAAATTTTGTAATCTGTTAATGCTGCCGTAAAAGAAAGTAACCCTTCCTGAAATTCATCAAAATGAGCGTCCTGCCAGCGATTTTCGACAATAGCCAACATTAATTCCCGACCACAGTTATGCATATGTTGATGGGCAGAATCCATTAGCCGAACGTAAGGTAATTCATCGTTATCGAGTGGCCCCAAATGATCAATCCAGCGACCAAACTGGCACAGTCCATAAGAATGGTTATCCGTAATTTCTGGCTTACTGGCATCTCTCGCGACCACGCTGTGAAACATACTCACCAGCCACTGATAATGGGCGTCGATAGCCTTATTGAGATTTAGCAAGATGGCATCGATTTCCGTTGTCTTCTTGATCATTGCCACTCCTTTTTCACAGTTCCTTGTGCGCGCTATTCTACCGAGAGAAAAGAAAAATTACGTCAATATTTTAATAGAAATCCTAATCTGAGACGACGTTAAAGATAACATTCTGATTTAAAACAAAATAAGCAGATAAAAAAGTGTTTAATACTGTAAATTATCTCTTCCTTGCATCATAAAACAGAGGCAAATAACATAAACAGCAAAGCCTGATGCCCCTATTGATTGGGCCATCAGACGCATTTATTTTTGTGACTATTTCTGCAGATGTGTGACCCGAACGACGGCTGGAGTGCTTTTCTTATCCAGACTCCCGCTAATGTTGATCATCTGGTCAGGCTGAACTTGTCGTCCATCAAAGACGGCAGCAGGAATAACAACATTAATCTCACCGCTCTTATCACGAAAAACGTAACGGTCTTCACCCTTGTGGGAAATCAAATTACCACGTAATGAAACTGAGGCACCATCATGCATAGTTTTCGCAAAATCAACGGTCATTTTTTTTGCATCATCAGTTCCGCGATAGCCGTCTTCTATTGCATGTGGCGGTGGTGGCGCAGCATCCTGTTTTAAACCTCCCTGATCATCTGCCAACGCATAAGGCATGACAAGAAAACCTGCTAATACAATGGCCTGAAATTTCATACTAACTCCTTAATTGCGTTTGGTTTGACTTATTAAGTCTGGTTGCTATTTTTATAATTGACAAATAAGAATCGTACTGATTGTTATAAAACAATTAAAATCAGTTAGCTAGCAACAAAATTTGCTGCAAATTTAACTCAAAAAGACAATAAAAAGATTAATGAAAGCTGTGTTTAAGTCTTAAATATATTTTCAGAATAATCGGATTTATAAATCTGATTTTTATTATAGTGAAAGAACATACCAAAAAAGGCAAATCACCTTTGCAGCTAATAACGTGGACAAACAACGATGAACATTCATAGCAATAAAATTGTACAACTTGCAGATAGCGATACTATTGAAAACCTGACATCCGCGTTGAGCCAAAGACTTATCGCTGATCAATTACGCTTAACTACCGCCGAATCATGCACTGGCGGTAAGTTGGCTTGCGCGCTGTGTGCTGCTGAAGACACACCAAAGTTTTACGGCGCAGGCTTTGTCACTTTTACCGATCAAGCCAAAATGAAAATCCTTGGCGTCAGTCAGCAATCTCTTGAGAAATATACGGCGGTGAGCGAGAAGATAGCGGCAGAAATGGCAACTGGCGCCAAAGAGCGCGCAGATGTCGATATTAGTATTGCCATTACCGGCTACGGTGGGCCTGAAGGTGGGCAGGATGGTACGCCCGCAGGCACAGTCTGGTTCGCATGGAATATAAAAGGAAATACGCATACTGCGGTTATGCATTTTGATGGTGATTGCGAAACAGTATTAGCATTGGCGGTTCGATTTGCACTGGCGCAGCTTTTGAAATTACTGGAATGACTTTCTGGCCTGGCTTTACGCCAGACCAGCTATATTTACAGAAAATTAGACGTTCAGTCCACGATGTTGCAACATCGGCGCAATCTGTGGTGCCTTACCGCGCCATTGATGATACAAACGTTCTAAATCTTCGCTGTTGCCTCTGGAAAGAATCGCCTCGCGAAAACGTTGCCCATTCTCACGCGTTAAGCCGCCATGCTCGACAAACCATTGATAACCGTCGTCTGCCAGCATTTGCGTCCACAAATAGGCGTAATATCCCGCCGCATATCCGCCACCAAAAATGTGGGCGAAATAACTGCTGCGATAACGTGGAGGTATGGCGGGAAGATCCATATTTTCCGCCACCAGCGCCCGCAGCTCGAAATCATTCACATCCTGCATCGCTTCATGCTCTTGCAGACAGTGCCAACGCATATCAAGAAGTGCGGCGCTAAGCAGTTCGCTCATCTCATAACCTTTATTGAACAGGCTGGCATTACGCATTTTTTGTTGTAACTCTTCCGGCATTGCTTTCCCGCTCTGATAATGCCGGGCGTAGCGCGCGAATACCTGCGGATGCATTGCCCAATGCTCGTTGATTTGCGAAGGAAATTCGACAAAATCGCGTGGTGTATTGGTGCCAGAAAGCGTGGCATAACGCTGGCAGGCAAACAAACCGTGCAACGTATGCCCAAACTCATGGAATAATGTAATAACATCGTCCCACAGCAACAATGCGGGTTCGTCTGCCGCCGGTTTCTGATAATTACAAACGTTATAGATTACCGGGCGTGTTTCATTAAGCGTAGATTGTTCTACAAAATTCCCCATCCATGCGCCGCCGCTTTTTGAGTCACGGGCGAAGAAATCACCGTAAAATAACGCCAGCCCCACGCCATTATGATCAAAAACTTCCCATACGCGGACATCAGGATGGTAAACAGGAATATCAAAACGTTCGACAAACTTAATACCGAAGAGCTGATTCGCAGTCCAGAATACACCTTCATTCAACACTGTGTTTAATTCGAAATAAGGTTTGAGCTGCGCTTCATCAAGACAGAATTTCTCCCGCCGCACCTGTTCAGCATAAAATGCCCAGTCCCACGGCTGGGCACTGAACTCACCCTGCTGATTATCGATAACCGCCTGTATAGACGCTAATTCATCGCTCGCACGTTGACGCGCCGCCGGAACAATTTCCCGCATAAAATTGAGTGCTGCTTCTGGTGTTTTTGCCATCTGATCGGCAATTTTCCACGCGGCATAATGAGGGAAGCCAAGTAATTTGGCCTGTTGGGCGCGGATCTCCACCAGCCGTTGAATGATGGAACGAGTATCATTGCCATCGTTTTTTTCCGCGCGTGTCCACCCCGCAGTGAACAGTTTTTCACGTGTAGAACGATCGCGTAGCTCCGCAAGCGCCGGTTGTTGCGTGGTATTCAGCAATGGGATGAGCCATTTGTTTTCCAGACCTTTCTCGCGAGCCGCCTCTGCCGCCAGCGCAATTTCTTGCTCACTCATGCCTGCCAGTTGCGAAACATCGTCAACCACCAGCCCTCCGGATTTGTTCGCGGCTAATAACCGCTGGTTAAACTGACTGGTCAGGGTAGCGGCTTCTGTGTTCAGCACTTTTAATTTTTCTTTATCGGCATCTTCAAGTTTGGCACCGGCAAGAACAAAACGCTGATGAATAACTTCAACCAAACGAACAGATTCACTATCAAGGCCCAGCGTTTCACGCCGCTGCCAGACAGCATCTACCCGCGCGAATAATTCGCCATTCAGGTAGATATCATTAGCCAGTTCCGCCAGTTCCGCCGAGAACTGTTCATCGAGACGCTGTAATTCATCATTAGTATGCGCCGAGGTCATGGCAAAGAAGACGCTGGTAACGCGAGTGAGTAACTCCCCGCTCTTTTCGAGGGCCAGAATAGTGTTAGTAAAATCGGGCGTCTGCGGGTTTAAAGCTATCGCCTCTATCTCAATCCGCTTTTGCCGCATCCCCTCATCGAATGCCGGGCGATAGTGTTGATTTTCAATCTGATCAAAATGAGGAGCCATATACGGCAGAGTGCTCTGCGTAAGGAAAGGATTCGTCGTTGACATTTTCTACTCCTGAAAACGAGGTGTTCCATAGCGTAGGCTTACTGATAACGGAGTGCAATCTTGCAAACCAGTATTACCCGCTCTTAAGCATCACGTGCTATGTTATTGACACACAAAATCGTTGAGGAACAGTGAGATGATCGTTTTAGTAACTGGAGCAACGGCAGGTTTTGGTGAATGCATTGCACGTCGTTTTATTCAACAAGGGCATAAAGTTATCGCCACTGGCCGTCGCCAGGAACGGTTGCAGGAGTTAAAAGACGAACTGGGAGATAATTTGTATATCGCCCAACTGGACGTTCGCAACCGCGCCGCCATTGAAGAGATGCTGACTTCGCTTCCTGCCGAGTGGCGTAATATCGATATTCTGGTAAACAATGCTGGACTGGCGCTGGGTATGGAACCTGCACATAAAGCCAGCGTTGAAGACTGGGAAACTATGATTGATACCAACAACAAAGGCCTGGTGTATATGACCCGCGCTGTCCTGCCTGGCATGGTCGAGCGTAATCATGGTCATATTATTAACATTGGCTCAACGGCGGGTAGCTGGCCGTATGCTGGTGGTAACGTTTATGGCGCGACAAAAGCGTTTGTTCGTCAGTTCAGCCTGAATCTGCGCACTGACTTGCATGGTACGGCAGTACGTGTCACCGACATCGAACCGGGGCTGGTGGGTGGCACCGAGTTTTCCAATGTTCGCTTTAAAGGTGACGACGATAAAGCGGAAAAAACCTATCAAAACACCGTTGCGCTGACGCCAGAAGATGTCAGCGAAGCAGTCTGGTGGGTTGCTACACTCCCTGCTCACGTCAACATCAACACACTGGAAATGATGCCGGTTACCCAAAGCTATGCCGGACTGAATGTCCATCGCCATTAATTTTTATACCCGGCTTAACCGCCGGGTTATTGCTTGTCACAAAAAAGTGGTAGACTCACTGAGTTAACCCACTCACAAGCAAGAACGAATGACCGTCGAAACGCAACTTAATCCCACACAACCTGTCAATCAGCAGATTTATCGTATTCTTCGCCGCGACATTGTCCATTGTCTAATTCCACCGGGCACACCGTTGTCGGAAAAAGAAGTTTCTGTTCGTTTCAATGTGTCACGCCAGCCGGTTCGTGAAGCCTTCATAAAACTGGCAGAAAACGGCCTGATTCAAATTCGCCCGCAGCGTGGCAGCTACGTCAATAAAATTTCCATGACTCAGGTACGCAACGGTAGTTTTATTCGTCAGGCTATTGAGTGTGCCGTCGCCCGCCGGGCGGCGAGCATGATTACCGATAGCCAGTGCTATCAGCTTGAGCAAAATCTCCACCAACAACGTATTGCCATTGAACGCAAACAACTGGATGATTTTTTTGAGCTGGATGATAACTTCCATCAAATTCTGACGCAGATTGCCGACTGTCAGCTTGCGTGGGACACCATTGAAAACCTGAAAGCAACTGTTGACCGCGTGCGCTATATGAGCTTTGACCACGTATCGCCACCTGATATGTTGTTACGTCAACATATGGATATTTTTACTGCTCTACAAAAACATGATGGTGATGCGGTAGAAAAAGCAATGACTCTGCATTTGCAGGAAATAAGTGAATCCGTGCAGCTGATCCGCCAGGAAAATAGCGACTGGTTTAGCGAAGAGTAATTCATTTCCTCTCATCCCATCCGGGGTGAGAGCCCATCCCTTTCTTCTGGTTCATGCAAGCATCAAAAAAGATGTGAACTTGATCATAAACAAAAAAATATTCACTCGACAGGAGTATTTATATTGCGCCCGTTACGTGGGCTTCGACTGTAAATCAGAAAGGAGAAAACACCTATGACGACCTACGATCGTAACCGTAACGCAATCACCACTGGCAGCCGTGTTATGGTTAGCGGCACCGGTCACACTGGCAAGATCCTGTCGATTGACACTGAAGGTCTGACCGCAGAGCAAATCCGTCGCGGTAAAACCGTGGTTGTTGAAGGTTGTGATGAAAAACTCGCGCCTCTGGACCTGATTCGTCTCGGCATGAACTAAGCGTGTGAATGCCGCCGATGGCGGCATTGCTGTTTTTACCTCTCGATATATTTCGCCACGGTCGCTTTCGCGCCATGCGCTAATAGAGACAAGTACGCTTCCGTCACCTTTGCAACAAACAAGTTATTGTTCGGCAAATTATCACCAAATATCGCCTTAATCGCCATCAACGACTGCACACGAGTTTTCCCTTCGGCACTACTTTGCACAGCCTTTTGAATGACCGCTAGTAACGGATCGCTAATCTCAATCTGATTTCCCTGTTCATCAACACCACCAACATAACGCATCCAACCAGCGACGCCCAGCGCCAACAGATCGAACGCGCTGTCATGCGCCAGATGCCAGCGAATTGAATCCAACATCCGCTGTGGCAGTTTCTGACTACCGTCCATTGCAATCTGCCAGGTTCGGTGGCGTAAAGCCGGGTTGCTGTAGCGTTCAATCAATCGATCGGCATAATTTTGCAAATCTACACCCTGTACTTTCAGCGTGGGCGCCTGTTCCTGCAACATCAAGGCATGTGCTGCATGACGATAATTTTCATCTTCCATACAGTCGTTAATGTGCTGATATCCCGCCAGATAGCCCAGATAAGCCAGGAAGGAGTGGCTGCCGTTGAGCATACGCAGTTTCATCTCTTCATAAGGCAGCACATCGCTGACCAGTTCAGCGCCTGCTTTTTCCCATTCCGGGCGTCCGGCAACAAAATTATCTTCAATCACCCACTGACGGAACGGCTCACACGCCACGCCTGCCGGATCGCGCACGTTGGTAAGTTGTTCGATTTTATCCAGCGTTTCCGCCGTCACTGCGGGTACAATGCGATCCACCATTGTCGATGGGAAAGTCACGTTTTCCTCTATCCATTGCGCCAGTTTTACATCCACTGCTCTGGCGTATGAAGTGACAACGTCACGCATAACGTGACCGTTTTCTGGCATGTTGTCGCATGACATAACGGTAAACGCGGGAAATCCTGCGGCTTTACGGCGAGCCAGCGCCTCGACAATCACGCCTGTTGCTGTTTTCGGCTGGTGGGGATTTTGCAAGTCGGCAGCTACCATCGGGTGATCCATCATTAACTGTCCGGTCGCCGGAGAGTGGAAATACCCTTTTTCGGTGATTGTCAGAGAGACAATTGCGATTTGCGGTTCACACATCGCGGCCAGCACGGCTTCTAAGCCATCAATTTGTACGTGCAGCGCCTTTTTCACGACGCCAACGACGCGAGCGGTCCACGCATCAGCCGACATTTCCGCAACGGTATAGAGATTATCTTGCTGTTTAAGATCGACGATTTGCTGTTCGCCGCCAATCAGATTCACTTCATAGTAGCCCCAATCGCTGTGATGCTGGGCAGCCAGGATATCGGCATACACGCCCTGATGCGCGCGATGAAATGCGCCAAACCCTAAATGAACAATTTTTGGCGTCAGGTTATTACGATCATAAACAGGGAGTGTCGCTTTTGCGGATAACAAATTATTTCCCATGACGTTTCCTTTAATTTAAATATGGCAAGCTGAATGGTTTGTTATATGAATAAAAATCCCTCCTCACTAAGAGAAGGGATTCTGGATTTACAGACTTGTTGAAGGTTGCGCAGCTCTTACAACGCGCGGTTGATCTTCTGCAGCATCTTCCAGCGCACTCAAATCGCGGTCTTTAACTTCTGGCATTTTCAGCGCGGAAATTAAGCCGATGACGGAATAAGCCATAATCATTATTGCAATCGGATACCAGGATCCTGTCATGTTACAGAAAATACCGGCCAGAATAGGACCAAACCCTGAAGCGATAAGACCACCAATTTCTTTAGATATTGCCATTCGGGTAAAGCGGTTTTTACAGCCGAACATCTCTGCCATGGTAATGTTTTCCAGGGCAAATAATCCCAACACCGCACAGTTGTGAATCACAATGAGTGCAACCATGATGGTGCCCGGTGCATAGCTTTTATCTACAATGATAGAAAGCATTGGCCACGCCAGGACAATAGCTGAAGTATTCATAATGATATAAGGAATACGACGGCCAATTTTATCGGATAACCAACCGAGGAAAGGAATCGTCATAAAACCGATAATAGAACTGATCATTAATGCATCTGTGGGAATTGCTTTATTAAACAGCAAAGTTTGCACTAAATAACCTGCAAGGAAAGTTTGAATCAGACCTGAGTTTCCTGCCTGTCCAAAACGCAGACCTGTTGCCAGCCAGAAGGATTTGCTCTGGAACATGCTACCGACAGGTGCAGGTTTTGCTGTAGGTTGGTTGCTGTCGTTAACCTTCTCAAAAACCGGGCTTTCTTTCAGGTTCATTCGCAACCAGATAGCAAAGACCATCACGACAACGCTCGCCAGGAACGGTATACGCCATCCCCATGCCAGCAGTTCTTCTTTACTAAGAATAAAGAACATAAAGGCCCAGATTGCCGTTGCGCTCAAGGTTCCGCAGTTAGTACCCATAGCCACAAATGAGGAGATAATTCCGCGCTTACCTTTCGGCGCATATTCCGCCAGCATCGTACCGGCACCGGAAATTTCCGCACCTGCCCCCAGCCCCTGAATAATACGCAACGTCACCAGCAAGATTGGCGCAAAAACACCAATCTGCGCATAGGTCGGCAACACACCAATTAAGGTAGTACAGATCCCCATCATGGTGATGGTAATAAAGAGCACTTTTTTACGCCCTATTCTGTCGCCCATTTTGCCGAAAATAAATGCTCCGACAATACGTGCAACATAACCAGCACCGTAAGTTCCCATTGCCAGAATTAACGCCATTGCGGTTGACGATTCCGGAAAAAATATTTCATGGAATACTAACGCTGCACCGAGCGAGTATAACTGAAAATCCATAAATTCAAGTGCCGTACCTAACCATCCTGATACCGCTGCCTTCACTAAATCCTTAGTGCTTCTTTCATGTTTATCTATTGTCATAATTGTTATCTCTAAATAAGAGGTAAGATGCGTAATGCTTATTCGCTATTATTGGTATTATTCAGAAAACGTGAGTAAAACTTTGCAACAATGCTTTTGATCCTTTTCAAATAATGAAATGGCATCAGCAACATGCAGATAATCAAATGTATGGGTAATTAATTTATCAGGATTAATTAACCCTTTGCTTAACCAGTCGATAACTACCGGGAATTTATTGGCATTTAACCGGGAAGAAAAAATAGAGAGTTCCTTGCCGGTAATTCCCTGCTGAATGACTTCAGACGGTTCACTGGAGAAGCCCATTAACACAATTCGTGCCGCCGGAGAAGCCAGCATAACCGCTTCTTTCAAAATGGAAGGATGGCAAGCAGCATCAATAATTAATGTTGGTTTGATGCCCTTTTCAGCGAATATTTCGCCAAGCGATGTCTGGCTGTTATTAATCGCCCAGTCTGCCCCGCTCTCTTTCGCTTTATCCAGTCGTTCATCAATACGATCGGCGACAATCACATTTTTAACGTTATAAACACCTTTCAATACCTGAACGATAGTCAGACCAATCGGGCCGGCACCATAAACCAGCACGGTGTCATCTTCAGTCGGCTGACCGTGTCCAGTAACGTTCGCCGCAATGGTAAAAGGTTCGATCATTACAGCGAACTGATCAGCCACCCCATCGGGAATTTTCCACGCATTCTTCGCCGGAACGACTGCATATTCGCTAAAACCGCCATCAGCGTGAACACCTAATACAGCTAAAGTTGTGCAAACGTTGGGTTTACCCATTGAGCATGGATAACAATGTCCGCAGCTGACTACGGGATCTACCGCAACACGTTCGCCAACTCTGGCGTTATCCACACCTTCACCTACGGCATCAATCACGCCAAAAAATTCGTGACCAATGACGCGCGGATATTTCGCAAACGGATTATGACCGCGATAAATGTGACTATCCGATCCACAAATTCCCGCGAGTTTCACTTTTACTCGAACTTCCCCCACTGCCGGGGTCGGAATTTCACGTTCGATAATCGCCAGTTGATTCGGTTTTTCAATTAAAATACTTTTCATTATTGTATGACTCCTTACCAGTTCCATAGCGTGCCATCTTCCAGACGTGCGACTGGTAGATAGGCAGGTTCGTAGGGATATTTTGCCGCCAGCTTTTCATCGAATTCGATGCCAATGCCTGGCTTATCACCAGGATGCATATAGCCGTTATCGAAGCTCCAGTTGTGCGGGAAGACTTCAAGCATTTGTTCTGAATAGCCCATATACTCCTGGACGCCGAAATTCGGCACCCACAGGTCAAAGTGCAACGCCGCAGCCATGCAGACTGGCGACAAATCGGAAGGACCATGTGAGCCAGTACGTACCTGGTAAAGCGAAGCAAAATCGGCAATTCTGCGCATACCTGTGATGCCGCCAGCGTGGGTCAGCGTTGTACGGATATAGTCGATGAGTTGTTCTTCAATCAGCTGTTTGCAGTCCCAGATGCTGTTAAAGACTTCCCCCACCGCAATTGGCGTTACGGTATGTTGGCGAATGAGGCGGAAGCACTCCTGGTTTTCTGCGGGTGTCGGATCTTCCATCCAGAACAGGCGATAATCTTCAATACTTTTGCCAAAACGTGCCGCCTCAATGGGTGTTAAACGATGGTGCATGTCATGCAGTACATGCTCATTAAAGCCAAACTTATTGCGCACTGCGTCGAACAGTTTTGGCATAAAGTCGAGATATTTTTCCGTTGACCACAACTGCTCTTCTGGCCACTGCCCTTTGGTCGCAGGTTCATAAGCCAGCCCTTTTCCTTTGGACATACCGTAAGTCGTTTTCATACCGGGAATACCGCACTGCACGCGGATAGCTTTGAATCCCAGTTCTTGATGGCGAGCGTAATCATCCAGTGCTTCATCAATACTGTGACCGGTGGTATGACAATAGACCATTACGCCTTCACGGGAAGCCCCACCTAACAGTTGGTAAAGCGGCATGTTTGCGGCTTTGGCTTTAATGTCCCACAGCGCCATATCAACAGCGGAAATAGCCGACATGGTGACAGGGCCGCGACGCCAGTAAGCGCCTTTATAGAAAAACTGCCAGATATCTTCGATACGATGGGCATCGCGGCCTATAAGTTGCGGACAGATATGATCCTGCAAATAGGACGCAACGGAAAGTTCGCGCCCGTTCAGAGTGGCATCACCAAGACCGGTAATACCGTCCTCGGTGGTGATTTTTAAGGTGACGAAATTACGTCCCGGACAGGTAACAAAAACTTCAGCCCCTACGATCTTCATGTTCTATTCCTTGCATCGCTTGTCGTGATGCATGAAATCTACGCAACTGAGCTACTACCATACAAGTATTAAGATCAAGAAAAGCCAGAGCGATCACAAAAAAAGGCGCATATTTGCGCCGTGAATAGTTCTAAAAACAGTCAAACTTTATTGTTTTTTCGGGGATCGACTAGTGCGTATATTATTGATAACAAAACATGAGTTATATCAGATAAGTCAGGCGCGTCCCCAGCCAGCAACAATAATCAACATGCCGAAAAGTGCAATTATCGCTCCCGTCCAGTCGTAGAGACTGAGCTTCACTCCATCCACAACCCGCAGCCACAGGAGCGCCGTACAGACATAAACACCGCCATATGCTGCATAAACTCGCCCACTTGCTGCTGGATGCAACGTTAACAGCCAGACGAAAAGCGCCAGGGAAATTCCCGCCGGAACCAACAACCAGACACTGGCATTCCGTTTCAGCCACAGCCAGGGCAAAAAACAACCAATGATTTCACACAAAGCGGTAGCAAAAAACAGTAACGTTGTTTTAATCATCTTTGTCACTCATTGACATCATGTATATTTATAGGACGACATAATATCATCAACATAGACATCCTCTGGTACGTTTCGCGTTCACAGTGGATCGTGTAAAATCGCCCTTAATCATTCATGTAAGGAATAGATCATGAATATCACTCTCTGCAAAAAACTCAGCCTGCTCGCTTTTCTGCTGCCTTGCGCACTGGCATTTAGCGCAACTACCCATGCAGAAACCAACAAACTGGTGATTGAATCTGGCGACAGCGCACAGAGTCGCCAGCAGGCAGCAATGGAAAAAGAGCAATGGAATGACACGCGTAATCTGCGTCAAAAAATCAACAAACGCACCGAGAAAGAATGGGATAAAGCTGACGCCGCATTTGATAACCGCGATAAATGCGAGCAGAGTGCCAACATTAATGCCTACTGGGAGCCGAATACTTTACGCTGCCTGGATCGTCGTACTGGTCGCGTAATCATCCCCTAACCTGTTATTGATATAAGGAATGTAAGGACACGTTATGACTAGCGCCCACAGTGTTAAGCTACGTCCGCTGGAGCGTGAAGATTTACGCTATGTGCATCAACTCGACAATAACGCCAGCGTGATGCGTTACTGGTTTGAGGAGCCCTACGAAGCCTTCGTTGAACTCTCTGATCTGTACGATAAACATATTCACGATCAGAGTGAACGTCGTTTCGTCGTGGAATGTGATGGCGAAAAGGCAGGTCTGGTGGAACTGGTAGAAATTAACCACGTCCATCGCCGCGCAGAATTTCAGATAATCATCTCCCCGGAATACCAGGGTAAAGGTCTGGCAACCCGCGCCGCGAAATTAGCGATGGATTATGGTTTCACTGTTCTTAATCTTTATAAGCTTTATCTGATTGTTGATAAAGAGAATGAGAAAGCGATTCATATATATCGTAAGCTCGGTTTTACGGTCGAAGGTGAACTGATGCATGAATTCTTTATTAACGGTCAATATCGTAATGCCATTCGCATGTGCATATTCCAGCATCAGTATCTGGCGGAACATAAAACGCAAGGGCAAACTCTACTAAAACCGACCGCGCAATAGTATTAATAATAATCAATGGTATTTTTGATGGTGTAAACCCGTTCGACGGCGGGTTTTACTCCCTCATCCACAATGATTAATTGGCAGTCCACTGGATTCGCGTGGCTGTCATATTCACAAGTCTGTCTGACATTACCAACCTGTTGATTATTCAGTAAAGTAATTGCCGTATAATCCAGTTTTTTGATCGGGTCCGTTGATGGCGTGGCGCTGACAGATAACGTTTTGTCGTTACTTTTCGTCGTTTTCCCCAGCGGATAACCCTGATCATCATAGTGATATTCCATCTGCATCTGTTTGCTGCTGGCCTTAACCACGAAACCATTATCATCAGTTTCCCAACTTACACCGGCAGAAGGTAATTCTGCTAACTGGCATTTTCCCTGTAGACGTACTCTTTTCTCCAGCGTCTGTGCATCCCGGTAATAATTTGCATCCAACACCAGGGTAATCACGGTATTATTTTCCAGATCCAGTAATTCGAGGGAATCAAAACAGCCCTCTTCCGATAAATTCCCCGAAACACGTTTCGTGACTTCCCCTTGCTCATTCATTAACGTCTGAGTGAAATCTTTAACCGGCCCACGCAGCGGGTCAAAATCAAATTCATTAGAGAAACTGGCCATTTCTGGCGTTAATGAAAGAGTTACTTCTGTACGGTCACATCCTGTGAGTATTATCGCAAGCAAACATGGCAGTAATTTGTAATTCACATCAATCACCAGACAGTAGAGATGATTCTCAATCATAGTAGTAAATACAGTAATTTACACGTGAAATGCTATGCTTATTTAGTAATATTCATGTAAGGAGCCAATGATGAAAATCATAGCCTGCAGTGCCGCACTTCTGCTCACCCTGGCCTCATCCACAGTGCTCGCCGCGTCGGATTCATGTGAGCGCATAAAAAGTGATATTTCACAGCGTATTATCAATAACGGCGTACCAGAAAGTGGCTTCACTTTAAGTATTGTGCCGAATGATCAGGTCGACCAGCCTGATTCACAGGTCGTCGGGCATTGCGCTAACGACACGCATAAAATTCTCTACACCCGCACCACCAGCGGTAATGTTTCTGCCCACACCCAGCCAACCCATGATAATGAGCCTGCTGAATCGCATTAATAAACCTGTGACTGCCTGATACGATGCTTACGCATCATATCAGGCCTGCCGTGTGGTATTGTTATGCGCAGGCAGTGTCCGCTAGCTGGGACACCTGCGGTGAGATGATCGGGCGTGCGCTCGTTTATGGCCTGCACATAATGCCCGGAATGACCATCGCAGGTTAACAAATTGGTGCGGGATAAACCGCACGTTTCAGGATGATAGGAATGACGCATTTCTCACAACAAGATAATTTTTCTGTCGCGGCGCGCGTGCTGGGCGCGCTGTTTTATTACGCTCCTGAGAGTAAAGAAGCCTCTCCACTGGTTTCTGCGCTAACCAGTGACGATTGGGTCACCCAGTGGCCTTTATCACAAACGTCATTAGCGCCGCTGGCAACGGCTTTTAAGGAAGAATGTGAAGAGTCGCGTACTCAGGCCTGGCAACGATTATTTGTCGGGCCGTGGGCGCTACCCTCTCCTCCGTGGGGATCTGTCTGGCTGGATCGCGAATCGGTGCTGTTTGGCGATTCTACTTTGGCGCTTCGTCAATGGATGCGCGAAAAAGGCATTCAGTTTGAAATGAAACAAAACGAACCGGAAGATCATTTTGGTTCGCTGCTGTTGATGGCAGCATGGCTGGCAGAGAACGGTCGTCAGACCGAGTGCGAAGAGTTGTTGGCCTGGCATCTTTTACCGTGGTCAACACGCTTTCTTGAGGTGTTTATCGAGAAGGCGGAACACCCTTTTTATCGCACGCTCGGTGAGCTGGCTCGTTTAACGCTGACACAATGGCAGTCACAGTTGCTGATTCCTGTCGCGGTAAAACCCCTGTTTCGCTGAATAATCCTGAGTAAGACCGAAGGGCGTAAACTGCACGCCTTTCGGCTCCGGTAAGTGACAACGTCACGCTTAATACCACATAAAGCACGCACAGCTTTTGCGCCAGGCTTCTTTTCCCGCAAAATAGAGACCCGTGTTTAATTTGCCGTTTCTGCTCATGCAACATCTACATGTCTACCCGGATCTGCGCACCATGTTCCGCCGCCTGCTTATCGCAATGGTCGTAGGCATTCTGGCGGCCTTTGCCGTTGCAGGGTTTCGTCATGCGATGCTGCTACTGGAGTGGCTGTTCCTCAATAATGACTCCGGCAGTCTGGTCAATGCAGCAACGAACCTTTCTCCGTGGCGTCGGCTGCTAACGCCGGCGCTCGGCGGACTGGCGGCTGGTTTGTTGCTGATGGGTTGGCAGAAACTCACTCAACAACGCCCCCATGCGCCTACCGATTATATGGAGGCGTTACAAACCGATGGGCAGTTTGATTACGCCACCAGTCTGATTAAATCCTTCGCTTCTTTGCTGGTGGTGACCAGCGGCAGCGCCATTGGTCGTGAAGGTGCGATGATCCTGTTGGCGGCACTTGCTGCATCCTGGTTTGCCCAACGTTTTACCCCACGCGAAGAGTGGAAATTGTGGATTGCCTGTGGCGCGGCTGCGGGGATGGCAGCAGCCTATCGCGCCCCACTTGCCGGGAGTTTATTTATTGCCGAAGTATTGTTTGGCACCATGATGCTGGCCTCCCTTGCACCAGTAGTAATCTCTGCCGTAGTGGCATTGCTTATTAGCAATCTTCTTAATCACAGCAATGCTTTGCTCTACAGCGTGCAACTCTCCATGATGATTCAGGCTCGTGACTATGCACTGATTATCAGTACAGGCGTGCTGATGGGTTTGTGCGGTCCATTGTTTTTAAAGCTAATGAACGCCAGTCATCAGGGTTTTATTAATCTAAAACTTGCACCGCCCTGGCAACTGGCATTGGGAGGGTTAATCGTGGGTCTGCTTTCCCTGCTCACTCCTGCCGTGTGGGGCAACGGCTATAGTACGGTGCAATCCTTTTTAACAGCCCCGCCACTGTTTATGGGCATTGCCGTGATCTTCCTCTGCAAGCTAGTTGCCGTGCTGGCCAGCAGTGGTTCCGGCGCGCCTGGGGGCGTGTTTACGCCGACCTTATTTATCGGACTGGCAATTGGCATGTTGTATGCCCGGAGCCTGGGGTTATGGTTTACTGACAGTGAAGGAATTACGCTTTTACTTGGGCTAACCGGGATGGCAACACTACTGGCTGCGACTACACATGCGCCCATTATGTCGACACTGATGATATGTGAAATGACCGGGGAGTATCAGCTACTCCCCGGTTTATTGATTGCTTGTGTGATTGCGTCAGTAATGTCGCGGACGTTACATCGTGACTCTATCTACCGCCAGCACACTACGCAGCATGGATAAGCGGATATATTGCCCCAGTTCACGCTGTTCTGCGCGAGGCAGATAAGGAAGCTCACCAATAAGCGGTGCCGGGAGTTTTTTACCCAATACATCAATGATTTCAGCGTAATGTGCTAACCCTGGGTTGATACGGTTAGCCACCCAGCCAATCAGCGGCAGTCCGTCGTTGGCAATCGCCTGTGCGGTCAGAAGCGCATGGTTAATACAACCTTCCTGAATACCTACCACCATCAACACGGGTAGCTGCTCCTGAACCACCCATTCAGAGAGCGGACGCAGGTCATTCATCAGGCTACGCCAGCCACCAGTACCTTCAACAACCACATGGTCGACTTTATCAGTCAGATTAGCCAGGCCATTTGAAATAAGGGTGTAATTGATCGGGCAACTGTGCGCCACACTGCTTTCTTCTTCGCTTAACGCTATGGGATTGACTGCTTCATAAGGCAGTTCAATTGATGAAACACTCTGCAACACCAGGGCATCTTTATTACGTAGCCCATCAGGTGTCTCTTTGCTCCCCTTCGCCACGGGTTTATACCCCGCAACCGTTTTTCCCTGGGAGGCTAACGCTTGTAGCAATGCGCGGGAAACCACTGTTTTCCCCACAGAAGTGTCTGTACCTGTTATAAAGAAACGCTTCAGCATCACTAACTCCACCGTTATGCTTCACAAATATAAGCCAGGAAAATAATTCAACTTTGGAAGTCTAAGTTATGCGTTCCTGGCTCAATTTGAGATAGCGCAAATTTTGGTAGAACAGTTAAAAAATGTTAACCCTGCAACAGACGAATCAACAAAGAACCGTTATACATCGCGTCTTTTACCAACGCCGCCCCCGCCATCGTCCCCTGATTAGAGAACTGGGTACTCTCGACGCTAATATGCTGGCTGTAGGCGGGAAGCGCCTGCTGACGGATACTGTCAGAAATTACAGGGAACAGGATCTCTGCAGCTTTGCTTAGCGGCGAACCAATCAGTATTTTTTGTGGGTTGAATAAATTCACCATAATGGCAAGAATCCGCCCGACGTGCGTCCCCACGCCAGTAATAATATCTTTTGCCAGCAGATCGCCCTGCAACGCAGCCAGACACAATGAATCCACAGTTAATGGCTGCCCATGTAACATCGAACTCATAGATTGATTCAAACGTAATTGTGCAAGCTCAAGAATACTATCAACACTAGCAATGGTTTCCAGGCAGCCGTGGTTACCGCAATAACAGCGTTTCCCGTAGGGATCGACCTGAGTGTGACCAATTTCCACAAGGCTACTGCTTCCCGCGTGTAGCAAATGACCATCGGTAATCACACCAGCACCCACGTTGTGATCAATCACCACCTGAATCACATCGCGTGCTCCGCGTGATGCGCCGAACAAGGCCTCAGCCATCGTCCATGCGCTAATATCATGCTGAATATAAACCGGTACACCGGTGTGCTGCTCCAGTACTTCGCCGAGCGGCATCTCTTTTACGTCCTCATAGAACGGCATACGATGCACAATGCCATTTTCCGTATCAATAATTCCCGGCAAGGTTATGGCAATCGAAGTTAGACGCTCCAGTTTTTTCTGATGGCGGATAAAAAACTGATCAATATGATTAATGATGCGATCCAGCAGTGGCGAGTCATCTTTCAACGCCAGCTCCTGCGACTCTTCCACCACCAGTTTGCTGCTCAGATCGCGCAGGGCAAGGAAAATCTCCCCGCGACTAATGCGCAAAGAAAGATAGTGCCAGGCTTCGGTTTCAACCACTAGCCCCACCGCTGGACGACCACGGTTCCCCGCTTCTTTAATTTCCAGCTCTTGCACCAGGTGCGCTTCGAGCATTTCACGGACAATTTTGGTGATACTGGCTGGCGCCAGTTGCGCCAGCCGGGAAAGATCGATACGCGAAACTGGACCAAGCTGATCAATCAGGCGGTAAACCGCGCCCGCGTTGGTCTGCTTTATTTGATCAATGTGCCCAGGCTGGTTTTCAGCAACCACCGCATACTCCCTATATTTTCGCGCTCCGAAATAATCTGTAGGTTATGGTGAAGTACTTCAATATGCGTCGTCAAATTTTTACTTCGTCATGTGATTGACAGCACATTTTTCGGTTTTTTTTGCTGAATTATCCCTCACCGGAGTGCATTCATCAGCTGAATACGAAAGTTTCGCGCTGCCGGGCTTTGTTCACGATGCTTTGGCCAAACCAGCCACATTTCAGAAACCGCATCCTCTTCAGCAATAGGTAACCAGCGCATTTCATTGAGTTGGACACGTTTAAAAGAGGCGGGCAAAATCGAAACACCAAGACCGGCGGAAACCAGACCGATGATCGTCATCGCCTCGCCCACTTCCTGGGTGATGACCGGAGTCAGATTATAACGCCGCATCAGGCCAATAATGTCGTCATACAGCCCCGTCCCTACGTGCGGATCAAAAAAAACAAACGGTTCTTTTGCCAGTTCCGCCAGCGTTACCTTCGGTTTATTTGCCAAAGGATGATCGTGCGGGATCATCGCCATAAGCGGTTCATGCACGATTACCACGTGATCCAGCGTCTCCGGCAACACGGTGTTTCGTAACAACCCCATATCGAGCGTCCCTTCGGTAAGAGGGTCTATTTGCTCGCGAGTATTCATCTCACGCGTCTGCAAATGGACATCAGGAAATTCACAGCGAAATAGCGATAAGGTATCAGACACTGCGCGAATAAAGGGTGCCGACGAGGTAAAGCCAATGCGTAACTCTCCCGCCTCACCCTGATGCAGACGCTCAGCGCGAGCGGCTGCGTCATCCACCATAGACAGGATTTGCCGACTATCAGCAAGGAACTGCTTTCCTGCTGCCGTAAGCAGCACGCTGCGGTTGGTTCGTGCCAACAGTCGCGCGCCAATTTGTTGCTCCAGAGCCTGAATCTGCTGACTTAGCGGCGGTTGCGAAATGTTCAGGCGGGCAGCCGCGCGTCCAAAATGCAGCTCTTCCGCAACGGCAACAAAGTACCGGAGGTGACGCAATTCAATATTCATATCTTAAACATCTTATTTGAGATTATTAATATATTAGACATAACAATTCGATTTTCCTACTCTATTCCTAATCCCACATCACGGGCATAATTAGCAAGGATTTCAAGTGAGTCGTACTACAACTGTTGATGGCGCTCCGGCAAGCGACACTGACGAGCAACCCCTTTCCCAGCCAAACGAATTCATTAAACGCGGTACACCGCAATTTATGCGTGTCACCCTGGCGCTATTCTCTGCCGGGCTGGCAACCTTCGCGCTTCTCTATTGCGTGCAACCTATTCTTCCGGTGCTTTCGCAAGAATTTGGCTTAACGCCTGCTAACAGTAGTATTTCACTGTCCATTTCAACGGCGATGTTAGCTATCGGTTTGCTGTTTACTGGCCCGCTATCCGATGCCATTGGTCGCAAGCCAGTGATGGTGACGGCGCTACTGTTGGCCTCCATCTGTACGTTACTTTCGACAATGATGACCAGCTGGCACGGCATTTTGATTATGCGCGCCTTGATTGGCCTGTCGTTAAGTGGTGTAGCTGCTGTTGGTATGACCTACCTTAGCGAAGAGATCCACCCCAGTTTTGTGGCCTTTTCAATGGGACTGTATATCAGCGGCAACTCGATTGGCGGCATGAGCGGGCGCTTAATCAGCGGTGTATTTACTGACTTCTTTAACTGGCGAATTGCGCTGGCGGCTATCGGCTGTTTCGCCCTGACCTCGGCGTTAATGTTCTGGAAAATTCTCCCGGAATCACGTTATTTCCGTCCTTCTTCGCTGCGCCCAAAAACACTGTTTATTAACTTCCGTCTGCACTGGCGCGATCGGGGACTCCCCTTATTATTCGTCGAAGGTTTTTTGCTGATGGGCTCATTCGTAACGCTGTTTAATTACATCGGCTATCGGTTGATGCTCTCCCCATGGCATGTTAGCCAGGCAGTGGTTGGGTTATTATCGCTGGTCTATTTGACAGGCACCTGGAGTTCGCCAAAAGCAGGCACCATGACTACCCGCTTCGGTCGTGGCCCGGTGATGTTATTTTCGACAGGTGTTATGCTTTTGGGTCTTATCCTGACATTGTTCAGCTCACTTTGGCTCATTTTTATCGGTATGATGCTTTTCTCAAGCGGATTTTTTGCCGCTCATTCTGTTGCCAGTAGCTGGATTGGCCCTCGTGCTAAACGCGCCAAAGGCCTGGCTTCCTCGCTTTATCTATTCTGTTACTACCTGGGTTCAAGCATTGCCGGAACATTAGGTGGCGTCTTCTGGCATAACTATGGCTGGAACGGCGTCGGTGCATTTATTGCCCTGATGCTGGTGGTCGCTATTCTGGTCGGAACACGTTTACATCATCGGCTGCACGTCTGAAAAAATAAGTCCGGACGATGTGTTAAATTTCTGTCCGGACTTATTGCTTGCTCAACTCAACGTTAATAACCACCCCAAAATAGACGAAGCGCCTGCCATTTCTCGCAGAGCATCTAACGTCATCAGGATAATAAATACCCAAATTAGCGGATTCATTTTGCTGTGTGTCATTTATTGCAAATACACAGTGATTCTACCAATTTATAGGTAGTGAAAAAGTTAAGTTCTTCAATACTACCTATATTGGTGGGAAATTCGCCTTACGTCACAATGCGTTATTATTTCCTTCGTCATCGTTATCCGCTTTGTACATATCGTTACATGCCGAAACCAACCACTCACGGAAACCTGTCATTTCCAGAGATATAGTCATGACATCGGCCCCGCACTGGGGTTGCATAAAAAACAAAATTGAGGGTATGACAATGAAAAAAGTATTAGCTCTGGTTGTTGTCGCTACTATGGGTCTCTCTTCTGTCGCATTTGCTGCAGAAACTGCGACCACGCCTGCTCCGACTGCTACAGTCACCAAAGCAGCGGCTGCAAAAACAACGCATCATAAAAAACAGCATAAAGCGGCGCCTGCCCAAAAAGCGCAGGCGGCTAAAAAGCATCATAAAAAAGCGAAAAATGAACAGAAAGCGCCTGAGCAAAAAGCACAGGCAGCCAAAAAGCACAGCAAAAAACACAGCCAGCAGCAATCTGCAAAACCAGTTGTACAACCAGCCGCGTAAGTTTTCGGCAGTAATAATGGCGCGCCCCCTCGCGCCTGAAAATTACGGTGTTAAACGGATAACGTTTAACACCGCCTTTAGCGGAGGGTACTATGGTGGGCCGTTATCGCTTTGAGTTCATTCTTATCACCCTTATTTTATGCGCCCTGATTGCCACCTGTTTTTATCTTTCCTGAGCGTAGTTATCTGATTTTACTCCCACTTTCATTCCGTCCCGTCTATAGTATTTACGAGGGTTTGCTTTTAATAATCATAATTACTCACCAGAGTGTGATATGCGTACAACCATTGCTGTAGTACTGGGTGCAATTAGTCTGACATCTGCATTTGTGTTTGCGGATAAACCGGACGATCATAAATCGACCAATAATGAGGTCAGCACCCTATTTTTTGGTCATGATGATCGTGTATCAGTAAATAACACGAGCCAATCGCCGTGGGATGCGGTTGGGCAACTAGAAACGGCCAGCGGCAATTTGTGTACGGCGACGCTAATTGCGCCGAACCTGGCATTAACGGCAGGACACTGTTTATTAACGCCGCCGAAGGGCAAAGCGGATAAAGCAGTTGCGTTGCGTTTTGTGTCAAATAAAGGTCTTTGGCGCTATGAGATCCACGACATCGAAGGCCGCGTTGATCCGACGCTAGGGAAGCGGTTAAAGCCGGATGGGGATGGCTGGATTGTTCCCCCCGCAGCCGCGCCGTGGGATTTCGGTTTGATTGTGCTGCGCAATCCCCCTTCGGGCATTACGCCGTTGCCGTTATTTGAGGGAGATAAAACCGCGCTTACCGCTGCATTAAAAGCTGCGGGTCGTAAAGTGACTCAGGCGGGATACCCTGAAGATCATCTCGATACGTTGTACAGTCATCAAAATTGCGAAATAACCGGCTGGGCGCAAACCTCAGTAATGTCGCACCAGTGCGATACCCTACCAGGTGACAGTGGTTCGCCACTGATGCTTCATACTGATGACGGCTGGCAGTTAATTGGGGTACAAAGTTCAGCTCCTGCAGCAAAAGATCGCTGGCGCGCCGATAACCGGGCCATTTCTGTCACCGGTTTTCGCGACAAACTCGAAGAACTGACCCGGAAATAACGTTCAAACGCTGCCCGCATTATCGGGCAGCGTGGTCATCAGGCGAGTTTCACCATAATCATTCCAGCCAACAGCAAGACCAGACCAACCCAGCCTTTGCGATTTAAACGTTGACCAAACAAGATCCAACCAGCGGCTAACGTGGCAGCAATACCAAACCCGCCCCACAACGCATACGCCACCGACAAATCTATGCCCTTTACTGCCTGGGAGAGTGAGCTAAAGGCCGCAAGCACCGCTGCCAGCGAAAGCAAGCCATAGACTTTGCGGCGAAAGCCGTCAGAATATTTCAAAAAGACGTTAGCAATGATTTCCAGCACGATTGCCAGTGCCAGCCAGGCGGCGTGAACCCATTCAAACTGCGCCATGATTCACCTCCAGCGAGGGTTTACGCACTTTGCGAGTACCAGATTTAATCAACACAATCCCGAGCACCAGGGTTGTTAACCCGGCAATTTTTAGCAGCGATAAGCTTTCGTCAAATAACAGAACACTAAATAGCGTAATAAATAAAATACCGATACCTTCCCACAGAGCATAAGCCACGCCAAGTGCTATTTTTTTTACGGCAAAAGAGAGAAATATATATGACAGCGAAATCATCACCAGCATTAAAATAAAACCGCCGCTTCCCTCACTAACGCTCGCCCATTTCATTGACAGCGTGCCGGTAATTTCTGTGGCAATAGCCAGACCTAATAAAACCCAATAAATATACATCGTCCTTCCCCTGCAAGAGAATTATTTTAACATTCGCTCGACTCAGCGAAACCAAAAGAAAAGTATTCAGCCCAGCGCAGAGCGCCAGCTTTGGCAGAGGAAGGGACTAAAGCGCGTTGCGCCAGTGTTGCTCACCTGCGAGCAAGATGGTGGTTGAGGTACGAAAATGAGTAAATGTAGAAAATAACGTCCTGAACAAATTGTCCATAATATTACAATTATCCGCAGTGTTGCTTCTCGTCATCGCGGATGATAATTGTCCTCGGTAGTTGTACACGTCTGATTTGTATCATAGCTTAAGAATTAACTCAAAACATTTTCATTTCTTTACCTGAGGGGTTTGATTTTCGTTATAATGCCACGGCTAAAAAGAAAATATTATTAGCGAAGGAAGAAAAAACGGGGATACGCATGGCAAAGCCGATCATCACGCTCAATGGTCTAAAAATAGTCATTATGTTGGGAATGCTGGTCATTATTCTCTGCGGTATCCGTTTTGCCGCCGATATCATCGTACCCTTTATCCTTGCCCTATTTATCGCAGTCATTCTTCATCCGCTGGTACAACGCATGGTTCGTTGGCGCGTGCCGCGTGTGTTGGCTGTGTCGATTTTAATGATAATCATCGTGATGGCGATGGTGCTATTACTGGCCTATCTCGGCTCAACGCTTAATGAGCTGACCCGCACTTTGCCACAGTATCGCAGCTCAATCATAAAGCCTCTGCAAGTTCTGGAGCCTTTATTACAACGCGCGGGTATTGATGTCTCGGTTGACCAACTGGCGCATTACATTGATCCGAACGCGGCGATGACGTTGCTCACCAACTTGCTGACACAGTTATCTAATGCCATGTCATCCATATTTTTATTGTTGCTGACGGTGCTGTTTATGCTGCTCGAAGTGCCACAACTTCCCGGCAAACTCCAGCAAATGATGGCGCGCCCGGTCGAAGGTATGGCGGCGATCCAGCGCGCCATTGACAGTGTGTCGCATTATCTGGTGCTGAAAACAGCCATCAGCATCATCACCGGTCTGGTCGCCTGGGCGATGCTCGCCGCACTCGATGTTCGCTTCGCTTTTGTCTGGGGATTACTGGCCTTCGCGCTTAATTACATCCCTAACATTGGTTCGGTTCTCGCGGCTATCCCCCCTATCGCTCAGGTACTGGTGTTTAATGGTTTCTATGAGGCGTTACTGGTACTGGCGGGATATCTGCTGATTAATCTGGTCTTCGGCAATATTCTGGAGCCGCGCATCATGGGGCGCGGACTGGGGCTTTCCACACTGGTAGTTTTTTTGTCGTTAATTTTTTGGGGATGGTTGTTAGGACCGGTGGGAATGCTGCTTTCCGTGCCGTTGACGATTATTGTCAAAATTGCGCTTGAACAAACGGCGGGAGGCCAAAGCATCGCCGTCCTGTTAAGCGATCTCAATAAAGAGTAACGGCCTCCGCAGAGGCCGTCAGGGTTACAGGGCTTTCAGGATTGCATCCACGCTGGCTTTGGCGTCACCAAACAGCATGTGGGTATTTTCTTTGAAGAACAGCGGGTTTTGCACGCCAGCATAGCCGGTGTTCATCGAGCGTTTAAAGACAATCACGTTCTGTGCTTTCCACACTTCCAGCACAGGCATACCAGCAATCGGACTCTTCGGATCATCCTGCGCCGCCGGGTTAACCGTATCGTTAGCGCCAATCACCAGCACAGTATCGGTATCAGCAAAGTCATCGTTGATCTCGTCCATTTCCAGCACGATGTCATACGGCACTTTCGCTTCTGCCAGCAATACGTTCATATGCCCCGGTAATCGACCTGCAACCGGGTGAATACCGAAACGCACATTGATACCACGGGCACGCAATTTCTCGGTGATTTCTGCCACCGGATATTGTGCCTGCGCGACCGCCATGCCGTAGCCTGGGGTGATGATCACCGAGTGCGAATTTTTCAGCAATTCTGCCGTCTCTTCCGCAGTGATTTCGCGGTGCTCGCCCACTTCCTGATCGTCACCGGTGGAAGAACCATCTGTGCCGAAACCACCTGCAATGACGCTGATAAAGGAACGGTTCATCGCCTTACACATGATGTAAGAAAGGATGGCACCCGAAGAACCGACCAGCGCACCGGTCACAATCAGCAGGTCATTACTGAGCATAAAGCCCGCCGCTGCCGCTGCCCAACCAGAATAAGAGTTCAGCATCGACACCACCACGGGCATATCTGCGCCACCGATGGAAGCCACCAAATGCCAGCCGAAAACCAACGCAATGGCGGTCATTATCAGCAATGCCAGAACTTGCAGGCCAACGCTTTCAGTGCGAACAAACACAATCAGCAGCAGGAAGGAAACAACCAGTGCCGCCAGGTTCATTTTGTGACGGTTTGGCAGCATCAGCGGTTTAGACGAAATTTTACCGCACAGCTTACCGAACGCCACGACTGACCCCGTGAAGGTTACCGCACCGATGAAGATGCCGAGGAACACTTCCGTCAGGTGAATATTCACCAGAATCGGCGCCATTTCCGCGTCGTGATGCAGATAGCTGTTAAAACCAACCAACACCGCCGCCAGACCAACGAAGCTATGCAGGATCGCCACCAGTTCCGGCATTTCGGTCATTTCGACCTTCTTCGCCAGACGGATACCAATCGCCCCACCGATGACCATTGCCAGTAAGATCCAGCCAACGTTGCCAGTATCCGGTCCAAAGATAGTTGCAATTAAAGCAATCGCCATCCCGGCGATACCGAGGTTGTTACCCCGGCGAGACGTTTCATGTTTTGAAAGCCCGGCCAGACTGAAGATAAACAGGATCGCGGCAACAATGTATGCAGCTGTAACTAATCCTCCAGACATATGTTACCCCTTAGTTTTTGCGAAACATTTTCAGCATACGCTGAGTCACGGTGAAGCCACCGAAAATATTAATGCTGGCTATAAGCACCGCGATAAAACTAAGGAAGCTAACCCAGCCGCCCTGGCCAATCTGTAAAAGTGCTCCGACAACAATAATCCCTGAAATCGCATTGGTGACCGACATCAATGGCGTATGTAGCGCGTGCGAAACATTCCACACCACGTAATAGCCCACAACGCACGCCAGCGCGAACACGGTGAAGTGTCCGAGGAACTCTTTCGGTGCAACATTCGCCAGCCAACCGAAAAGGATAATTGCCAGCGCCATCAAGGCGTATTTACGCCACGGCGAACAGGCACATTTTTCCTCGGTTTTGACTTCCGGTGCTGCTTTTTGTGCCGCCTGCGGCTGAGCTGATACCTGAATCGGCGGTGCCGGCCAGGTAATTTCGCCCGCACGGATCACGGTCACGCCGCGAATCACCACATCATCAAAATCAACAGTAATGTTGCCGTCTTTCTCTTTGCACAACAGTTTCAGCAGATTGACGAGGTTGGTGCCATAAAGCTGTGAGGATTGCGTCGGCAGACGCCCCGGAAGATCGGTATAACCAATGACTTTGACGCCATTTTCCGTAGTGAAGATTTGCCCCGGCACGGTGTATTCACAGTTACCGCCGTTTTGTGCTGCCAGATCGACAATCACACTGCCCGACCTCATGGAATCAACCATTTCACGGGTAATCAGTTTCGGTGCCGGTTTGCCTGGAATAAGCGCAGTGGTAACAATGATATCGACGTCTTTTGCCTGCGCGGCAAAGAGTTCCATTTCCGCTTTGATGAATGCTTCCGACATCACTTTGGCATAGCCATCGCCGCTGCCTGCTTCCTCTTTAAAATCCAGTTCGAGGAATTCCGCGCCCATACTCTGAACTTGTTCTTTCACTTCCGGACGAGTATCGAACGCACGCACAATTGCGCCGAGGCTGTTTGCTGCACCAATGGCCGCCAGACCAGCAACACCCGCACCAATCACCATGACTTTTGCCGGCGGCACTTTACCTGCCGCAGTGATTTGTCCGGTAAAAAAGCGACCAAATTCATGAGCAGCTTCGACAATAGCGCGATAACCTGCGATATTCGCCATCGAACTTAACGCGTCCAGCGACTGGGCGCGAGAAATACGCGGTACGGAGTCCATCGCCATCACGGTGACGTTACGTTCCGCAAGTTTTTGCATTAGCTCCGGATTCTGCGCAGGCCAGATAAAACTTACCAGCGTTGTACCTGGATTCAGTAGTGCAATTTCATCATCTAACGGTGCATTGACCTTCAGAATGATCTCTGACTGCCAGACGTTATTCCCTTCTACTATTTCAGCGCCCGCTTGCACAAACGCTTTATCGTCAAAACTCGCCAGTTGACCCGCGCCGCTCTCTACCGCGACGGTAAAACCTAGTTTCAGCAACTGTTCCACTGTTTTTGGCGTTGCTGCAACACGGGTTTCATTGGTTAACCGTTCTCTTGGTATGCCAATTCGCATGATATTCCCTTCCATCGGTTTTATTGATGATGGTTTGCCTGTGTTTCAAGTACACAAGCCGCTCATGAACGAGCTAAATGTTACTCCGTTAAAATAAATTAGTAACAAACGTCTATAACGTACTGAAAATAATGCCTGTGATCTAGCGCCAAAAATCAGTATCTCGGCGTTAACTCGAAAAATATTAACGATTCAGCCTTGATAGTGGGATAAACACCATAGAACACAGGATAAGGGGCGATAATTGTCTTCGATAGCCAGGTAAAACATGAGATCACCCCGTCGCGAGCCGCCAGTTAACATTAAATTAACTTATACAATTCAGCCATTTCAGCCATTTTATGTTACTGCGGTTACTTTTTAATCACAGATGATTATTCGAACAGGTTTAAAATCAAATCAAGAAGTCTGATATGAAAAATCACGCAGACAGTTACACCGTTTAAATGCAATAATCAGCCACGTTTCTCGTTAATAACAATACCAGTACCTGGTTTGCGCAAGGCGAAGGATTATTTTTATGAAGCTTAAGAACACCCTCCTGGCGTCGGCACTGCTTTCTGCTACGGCATTCTCCGTTAACGCAGCAACAGAACTGACACCGGAGCAAGCGGCAGCGGTTAAACCTTTTGACCGTGTAGTGGTTACCGGACGTTTCAATGCCATTGGCGAGGCGGTCAAAGCCGTATCCCGCCGCGCTGATAAAGAAGGCGCAGCCTCTTTTTATGTTGTCGATACGTCAGATTTCGGTAACAGCGGTAACTGGCGTGTAGTTGCCGATCTCTATAAGTCTGATGCTGAAAAAGCAGAAACTGAAAAGAATCGTGTGATTAACGGTGTGGTGGAACTGCCAAAAGACCAGGCCGTTCTGATCGAACCGTTTGATACAGTTACCGTCCAGGGCTTTTACCGTAGCCAACCTGAAGTTAATGACGCCATCACCAAAGCGGCGAAAGCAAAAGGCGCATACTCTTTCTATATTGTTCGTCAAATCGATGCCAACCAGGGCGGTAACCAGCGCATTACGGCCTTCATCTATAAAAAAGATGCTAAGAAACGCGTAGTACAAAGCCCGGATGTGATCCCGGCGGATTCCGACGCGGGACGTGCAGCCCTGGCGGCCGGTGGCGAAGCTGCGAAGAAAGTTGAAATCCCAGGCGTTGCCACTACTGCGTCACCAAGTTCCGAAGTCGGTCGCTTCTTTGAAACCCAGTCATCAAAAGGCGGGCGTTACACTGTCACGCTACCTGACGGCACTAAAGTAGAAGAACTGAACAAAGCGACCGCAGCGATGATGGTGCCGTTCGACAGCATTAAGTTCTCAGGTAACTACGGCAACATGACCGAAGTTTCCTACCAGGTTGCTAAACGTGCCGCGAAGAAAGGGGCTAAGTATTACCACATCACCCGCCAGTGGCAGGAACGTGGCAATAACCTGACCATCAGCGCAGACCTGTATAAATAACTATTCAGTATCACGATAAGGCGGCTTTATGCCGCCTTTAGCATTTTTAGCCACAAATTTTCCCCTAACCATTGCATGACGATACATCTCTTCGTAAAATCCCGCGCCTTAGTGACAAACACCATTTTTATGCGTTTTGTCCTAATATTTATTCTTCCAAACACGTTTTGATCACTGGATACAGATGGAAAAGAAACTGGGACTGAGCGCGCTCACTGCGCTGGTATTAAGCTCAATGCTGGGCGCAGGTGTTTTCAGTCTGCCGCAAAATATGGCGGCGGTAGCCAGCCCGGCAGCATTATTGATCGGCTGGGGTATCACCGGCGCAGGGATTTTATTACTGGCCTTCGCTATGCTGATCCTGACGCGTATTCGTCCCGATCTTGACGGCGGTATCTTTACCTATGCCCGTGAAGGGTTTGGCGAACTGATTGGTTTCTGCTCCGCATGGGGATACTGGCTGTGCGCAGTTATCGCCAACGTCTCCTATCTGGTGATCGTCTTTTCCGCATTGAGTTTCTTCACCGATACGCCGGAACTACGCCTGTTTGGCGATGGCAATACCTGGCAATCGATTGTCGGTGCATCCGCCTTATTATGGATTGTTCACTTTTTGATCCTGCGCGGCGTGCAGACTGCTGCCAGCATTAACCTGGTGGCGACGCTGGCAAAATTATTGCCGCTAGGTCTGTTTATTGTGCTGGCGATGATGATGTTCAAACTGGACACCTTCAAACTCGACTTCACTGGCCTTGCACTTGGCATACCAGTATGGGAACAGGTGAAAAACACAATGTTGATCACACTGTGGGTATTCATTGGCGTGGAAGGTGCAGTGGTGGTTTCTGCGCGAGCGCGTAATAAACATGATGTCGGCAAAGCAACACTTCTGGCGGTACTTTCCGCGCTGGGCGTTTATTTACTGGTAACTCTGCTTTCGCTGGGGGTGGTAGCACGCCCTGAACTGGCTGAAATCCGTAATCCCTCTATGGCCGGCCTGATGGTGAAAATGATGGGGCCGTGGGGTGAGATTATCATCGCTGCCGGACTGATCGTTTCCGTTTGCGGCGCGTACTTAAGCTGGACCATTATGGCGGCAGAAGTCCCCTTCCTGGCTGCCACTCATAAAGCATTCCCGCGCATTTTTGCTCGCCAGAATGCACAAGCTGCGCCGTCTGCCTCACTGTGGCTGACCAACATCTGCGTGCAAATTTGCCTGGTACTCATCTGGCTAACCGGTTCCGATTACAACACATTGCTTACCATCGCCTCAGAAATGATTCTGGTGCCCTATTTCCTGGTTGGCGCGTTCCTGCTGAAAATCGCTACCCGTCCACTGCATAAAGCAGTAGGTATCGGTGCCTGCATTTATGGCTTATGGTTATTGTACGCCTCTGGCCCAATGCACCTGCTGTTGTCCGTCGTTCTGTATGCACCTGGGCTTCTGGTGTTCCTGTACGCGCGTAAAACGCATACACATGATAATGTACTGAATCGTCAGGAAATGGTGCTAATTAGCATGTTGTTAATTGCCGCAGTTCCGGCGACCTGGATGCTGGTGGGATAACGTTCGTCCCATCGTTGGATAGCAAAGGAGATAACGATGGGTAAAACCCACCCCTTGCCAATATTAATTACTGGCGGAGGCCGTCGCATTGGCCTCGCCCTCGCCTGGCATTTCATTAATCAAAAGCAACCGGTGATTGTCAGCTATCGGACGCGCTATCCTGCCATTGATGGACTGATTAATGCGGGTGCGCAATGTATTCAGGCTGATTTTTCAACCAACGACGGTGTGATGGCGTTTGCCGATGAGGTACTAAAAAGCACCCATGGCCTGCGTGCTATTTTGCACAACGCCAGCGCGTGGATGGCTGAAAAACCAGGTACGCCACTGACTGACGTGCTGGCCTGCATGATGCAAATCCACGTTAATACCCCATACCTTCTTAACCACGCTCTGGAAAGATTACTGCGTGGGCACGGACACGCCGCCAGCGATATCATTCACTTTACCGATTATGTGGTGGAGCGCGGAAGCGACAAACATATTGCCTATGCTGCGAGCAAAGCGGCGCTGGATAATATGACACGCTCGTTTGCCCGCAAGCTGGCACCGGAAGTGAAAGTGAATTCTATCGCGCCATCGCTGATCCTGTTTAATGAGCATGATGATGCTGAATATCGTCAACAGGCGCTGAATAAATCACTGATGAAAACCGCACCAGGCGAGAAAGAAGTGATCGACCTGGTCGATTATTTACTCACCAGTTGCTTTGTTACCGGACGCAGTTTTCCGCTTGATGGCGGTCGACATCTGCGTTAATGCAGCTTCATCCAGCATATAATCAACACCCATGCGCTTATCCCCCAGCACGCAACGGAACCCACAAAAGCGGCGGGCAAGCGCATTATTCCGGTGAAATACCACAGCGACGCCAGGTAAATAAAATAGGGAATAATCGACCACATGCTGAAAATGATGGTTGCGCGTAAGGCTTCAATGCCGCGTTCGCTGGCAACAATATAATGCGCAATAAGCGCAAAGGTCGGGAAAAGCGGAATCAGCCCGGCGATATAGTAATTTTTCGTTTTTGCTAATACACCAATTAACACCACCACCAGCGCACCAAGCGCGGCTTTGATTACCAGCCCCATCTTTTTACCTTAACACTTCCATAACAAGCCATCCGTAGAATACCTGATGAAAACTTGTTTAGGAACGATTGATAGTAAGTAAAAACAACGCGGTGTATTGTGACGTTTTTATATCTACCGTGAATAATATGAACACTATCGTATTTGTGGAAGATGACGCGGAAGTCGGTTCACTGATTGCCGCGTATTTGGCGAAACATGATATACAGGTAACCATTGAACCTCGCGGCGACCATGCAGAAGCAACAATTCTGCGGGAAAATCCGGATCTGGTGCTCCTCGATATCATGCTACCAGGCAAGGACGGCATGACTGTCTGTCGTGATTTACGCACTAAATGGAGCGGGCCTATAGTTCTGCTGACATCTCTCGATAGTGATATGAACCACATTCTGGCTCTGGAAATGGGCGCCTGCGACTATATTCTCAAAACAACGCCCCCCGCAGTCCTGCTGGCGAGGTTACGTTTACATTTGCGTCAGAACGAGCAAACCACGCTGACCAAAGGTATACAAGAAGCACCTCTTACTCCTTATAAGGCATTGCATTTCGGCACGTTAACCATCGATCCCATTAACCGTGTAGTTACGCTTGCTGACTGCGAAATTTCACTCTCTACCGCCGATTTTGAACTGCTCTGGGAATTAGCCACCCACGCGGGGCAAATTATGGACAGAGATGCGTTGTTGAAAAATTTACGCGGCGTCAGTTACGACGGTCTGGATCGTAGCGTGGACGTGGCTATTTCGCGGTTAAGAAAAAAACTGCGCGATAACGCTGCCGAACCTTATCGCATTAAAACCGTGCGAAACAAAGGTTATCTGTTTGCGCCTCATGCGTGGGAATAAGCGATGAAAAAACTGTTTATCCAGTTTTATCTTCTACTGTTTGTCTGCTTTCTGGTGATGTCCCTACTGGTTGGGCTGGTGTACAAATTTACCGCCGAACGCGCGGGCAAACAGTCGCTGGATGATTTGATGAACAGTTCTCTATACCTGATGCGTAGCGAATTGCGCGAGATCCCCCCACACGACTGGGGAAAAACGCTGAAAGAGATGGATTTAAATCTCTCTTTTGATCTGCGCGTCGAACCGTTGAGTAAATATCATCTCGATGAAATCTCCATGCATCGACTGCGTGGCGGCGAAATTGTCGCCCTGGACGATCAGTACACATTCTTACAGCGTATACCGCGCAGCCACTACGTGCTGGCAGTCGGTCCCGTGCCTTATCTTTATTACCTCCATCAAATGCGATTACTGGATATCGCGCTGATCGCTTTTATTGCCATCTCCCTCGCCTTTCCCGTGTTTATCTGGATGCGTCCGCACTGGCAGGACATGTTAAAACTGGAAGCAGCGGCGCAACGATTTGGCGATGGGCATCTCAATGAACGTATCCACTTTGATGATGGTTCGAGTTTTGAACGGCTTGGCGTGGCGTTTAACCAGATGGCGGATAATATCAACGCCTTGATTGCCAGTAAAAAACAGCTTATTGACGGTATCGCCCACGAACTGCGAACGCCATTAGTGCGCCTGCGTTATCGACTGGAGATGAGCGAAAATCTGAGCGCAACAGAATCTCAGGCGTTGAATCGCGATATCAGCCAACTGGAAGCCTTAATTGAAGAGTTGCTGACTTATGCCCGACTCGATCGCCCGCAAAATGAGCTCCATCTTAGCGAACCAGACCTGCCGTTGTGGCTGTCAACGCATCTGGCCGACATTCAGGCACTAACTCCCGATAAAACGGTACGGATAAAAACCATCATGCAAGGTCATTATGCGGCGTTGGATATGCGCTTGATGGAGCGCGTGCTGGATAACTTGCTCAATAATGCCCTGCGCTACTGCCATTCAACAGTCGAAACCAGCCTGATACTGGCAGGAAACAAAGCGACATTAATTGTTGAAGATGATGGTGCAGGGATTGCACCACAGGATCGAGAGCATATCTTTGAACCCTTTGTTCGCCTCGACCCCAGCCGTGACCGTGCAACCGGCGGCTGCGGGCTGGGACTGGCAATTGTCCACTCAATTGCACTGGCAATGGGCGGCACGGTTAATTGTGACACCAGCGAACTGGGCGGCGCCCGCTTCTCGTTTAGCTGGCCGTTATGGCACAACATTGCGCAATTTACCTCTGCCTGACGCTACGCGCACGGTGGTCAAGTCGTCGCCACTATGTTATAACATAAGTATGTTGTAACTAAAGTGGTGATTTTATGGCTCGTTACGATCTCGTAGATCGACTCAATACTACCTTTCGCCAGATGGAGCAAGAACTGGCCGCATTTGCCGCTGAGCTTGAACAGCACAAGTTGCTGGTTGCCCGGGTATTCTCTTTACCGGAAGTCAAAAAAGAGGATGAGCATAATCCGCTGAATTGCATTGAAGTTAAGCAACATCTCGGCAAAGAGGCGCAGGCGCTCGCGCTACGTCATTTCCGCCATTTGTTTATTCAGCAACAGTCTGAAAATCGCAGCAGCAAGGCCGCTGTTCGTCTGCCCGGCGTGTTGTGTTATCAGGTTGATAACCTTTCACAAGCGGCGCTGGTAAGTCATATCCAGCGCATCAATCAACTTAAAACCACTTTCGAGCATATCGTCACGGTTGAGTCAGAACTTCCTACGGCGGCGCGTTTTGAATGGGTGCATCGCCATTTGCCGGGGCTGATCACACTTAACGCTTACCGCACCCTCACCGTTCTGCATGACCCCGCAACTTTACGTTTTGGCTGGGCGAATAAACATATCATTAAGAATTTGCATCGTGATGAAGTGCTGGCGCAGCTGGAAAAAAGTCTGAAATCACCCCGCAGCGTCGCACCGTGGACGCGTGAGGAGTGGCAGGGAAAACTGGAGCGTGAATATCAGGATATTGCTGCCCTGCCACAGGACGTGAAGTTAAAAATCAAACGTCCGGTAAAGGTGCAGCCGATTGCCCGCGTCTGGTACAAGGGAGATCAAAAACAGGTACAACACGCCTGCCCTACGCCGCTTATTGCACTGATTAATCGGGATAATGGCGCGGGCGTACCGGACGTTGGCGAGTTGTTGAATTACGATGCCGACAATGTGCAGCACCGTTATAAACCGCAGGCGCAGCCGCTTCGTTTGATCATTCCACGGCTGCACCTGTATGTTGCAGATTAACGCCCGGATTTCATGCTGCCGACCATCTGTTCTGGTCGTACCCAGCTGTCAAACTCGGCTTCGCTAAGATAGCCCAGCGCAAGGGCTGCAGCTTTTAAGGTCAGCCCTTCTTTATGCGCTTTTTTTGCAATCTCGGCGGCTCTGTCATAGCCAATGTGGGTGTTGAGTGCGGTCACCAGCATCAGCGATTCATTGAGTAATTGATTGATTCGCTCACGATTCGGCTCAATCCCCACTGCACAGTGTTTATTAAAACTTTCCATGCCATCTGCCAGCAAGCGTACCGATTGCAGGAAATTGTGGATAACCATCGGGCGGAAGACGTTCAGTTCAAAGTTTCCGGAAGCGCCACCCATGTTGATCGCCACGTCGTTCCCCATCACCTGACAGCAAAGCATGGTTAACGCTTCACACTGCGTTGGGTTCACTTTCCCAGGCATGATTGAACTGCCCGGCTCGTTTTCCGGGATTGAGATTTCACCAATTCCGCAGCGAGGGCCAGATGCCAGCCAACGAACGTCATTGGCAATTTTCATCAGTGACGCAGCCAACCCTTTCAAGGCGCCGTGCGCCTGAACCAGCGCATCACAGGTCGCCAGAGCTTCAAATTTGTTCGGCGCGGTAACAAACGGCGCGCAGGTAATTACCGAAAGTTCATCCGCAACGCGACGCGCATATTCAGGATGAGTGTTCAGCCCCGTCCCTACTGCTGTACCACCCAGCGCCAGTTCCGCCACGTGCGGCAGACTGTACTCGATATGTTTGAGATTATGCTCCAGCATCGCTACCCAGCCAGAAATCTCCTGCCCCAGCGTCAGCGGCGTGGCGTCCTGCAAGTGGGTACGACCAATTTTGACGATATCGGCAAATGCACGCGATTTTTCACTCAGCGTCTGTGTCAGGGTTTTAAGCTGCGGAATGAGTTGCTTGCGCAGCGCCAGCAGCGCCGCAACGTGCATCGCCGTCGGAAAGACATCGTTGGAACTTTGGCTTTTGTTCACGTCGTCATTAGGGTGAACTTTACGTTCCATCCCGCGCACGCCGCCGAGCAATTCGCTCGCCCGGTTAGCCAGCACTTCGTTCATATTCATATTGCTTTGCGTACCGGAACCGGTCTGCCAGATAGCCAGCGGAAATTCATCGTCATGCTGTCCCGCCAGCACTTCATCTGCCGCCTGACGAATGGCACTCGCTTTCTCTTCAGACAGCAAGCCTAAATCTTCATTAACTTTTGCCGCTGCGCGCTTGGTTAGCGCCAGCGCATGAATCAGTGAGGTTGGCATTTTCTCCGTCGAAATGCGGAAATGCTCCAGCGAGCGTTGAGTTTGTGCGCCCCACAGCTTATCTGCCGGGACATCGATCGCACCCATCGAATCTTTTTCGCTGCGTACTGTTTTCATGGACTGCTCCTCACCTGATTAATTTTTTCTTTCTGTTTTGCTTACGTTAAGCAACTTTTAGCTCACTCATTATTTACTATTTGATAACAAATGTTTGGTCTTTCGTGCCATGTAAAAAAGCCGCCCCGAAGGACGGCTCTGTTTATTTCACGCAGCGGGTGCACTGCGTGAGCTGTATCTGCTGGAAGAAGTCATTTCCTTTATCATCCACCAGGATAAACGCCGGGAAATCTTCCACTTCAATTTTCCAGATCGCTTCCATTCCCAGTTCAGGATACTCAACACATTCCAGACTCTTAATACTGCCCTGCGCCAGCACTGCCGCCGGGCCGCCAATACTGCCGAGGTAGAAGCCACCGTGTTTTTTACAGGCATCCGTCACCTGCTGGCTGCGGTTGCCTTTCGCCAGCATGATCATACTTCCGCCCTGCGCTTGCAGTTGATCGACATAAGAATCCATCCGTCCGGCGGTCGTTGGGCCAAGAGAACCGGAAGCATAACCTTCTGGCGTTTTTGCCGGACCCGCGTAGTAAATCGGGTGATCTTTGATGTATTGCGGTAGCCCTTCGCCGTTGTCCATGCGCTCTTTCAGTTTGGCGTGGGCAATATCACGACCGACGATAATCGTGCCGTTAAGCGATAAGCGCGTAGAAACGGGATACTGCGACAACTGTGCGAGGATCTCTTTCATCGGACGGTTAAGGTCAACGCGCACCGCTTCGCCTTCTCCCGCTTTGCGCAGCTCTTCCGGGATATATTTGCCTGGATTATGTTCCAGTTTTTCGATCCAGATCCCCTGACGGTTGATCTTCGCTTTGATATTACGGTCAGCAGAACAGGAGACGCCCATTCCGACCGGGCAGGATGCACCATGACGCGGCAGGCGAATCACGCGGATGTCGTGAGCGAAGTATTTACCACCAAACTGCGCGCCCAGTCCAATATTTTGCGCTTCGATCAGCAATTCTTTTTCCAGCGCCACATCGCGGAACGCCTGACCGTGCTCATTCCCTTCCGTTGGCAGTTCGTCATAGTATTTAGCGGAAGCCAGTTTCACCGTTTTAAGGTTAGTTTCCGCAGACGTTCCGCCAATAACGAACGCAATATGATACGGAGGACACGCCGCCGTACCCAGCGTGCGCATTTTCTCAACCAGGTAATTTTTCAGTTTCCCCGGCGTCAATAACGCTTTGGTTTCCTGATAGAGATACGTCTTGTTTGCCGAACCGCCACCTTTGGCGATACAGAGGAATTTGTACTCGTCGCCATCAACAGCATAAAGATCGATCTGCGCTGGCAGATTGGTGCCGGTATTCACCTCTTTATACATATCCAGCGGCGCATTTTGCGAGTAGCGCAGGTTATCTTCGATATAGGTGTTATAGACCCCGCGCGCCAGCGCCGCTTCGTCACCGCCACCGGTCCATACGCGCTGCCCTTTTTTACCAACGATAATCGCGGTGCCAGTGTCCTGACAGGTTGGCAGAACGCCTTTTGCCGCGATATCGGAGTTACGCAGGAATTGCAGCGCCACATATTTATCGTTTTCGCTGGCTTCCGGGTCACGCAGAATGTCGGCAACCTGCTGTTGGTGAGCCGGTCGCAGCATAAATGACGCATCATGAAACGCCTGACGCGCCAGCAGAGTTAACGCTTCGGGTGCGACTTTCAAAATCTCCTGCCCTTCAAATTCAGATACGCTAACGTGTTCGCTGGTCAGCAGGTAATACTCGGTATCATCTTTTTTGAGTGGGAAAGGAGCCTGATAATGAAAGGGTTTGTTTGACATTGTTCTCTCACTTACTGCCTGGTTTGGTTATGCTCTGGGCGGGTGTTCCGTTGCCCTGTTAAAAGCGAGTAACAACATCCTACACACTTTTTTAACAAAAACTGAGACAAGTACGACTTTTTGCGGCTCCAGGTTACTTCCCGTAGGATTCTTGCTTTAATAGCGGGATTAATTTCCACATTTAAACAGGGATTGATCATGCAAAAACTCATTAACTCAGTGCAAAACTATGCCTGGGGCAGCAAAACGGCGTTGACTGAGCTTTATGGTATGGAAAATCCGTCCAGCCAACCGATGGCCGAGCTGTGGATGGGGGCACATCCGAAAAGCAGTTCCCGTGTGCACAATGCTGCCGGAGATATCGTTTCACTGCGTGATGTGATTGAGAGTGACAAATCGACTCTGCTTGGAGAGGCCGTTGCCAAACGCTTTGGCGAACTGCCTTTCCTGTTCAAAGTATTATGCGCAGCTCAGCCGCTCTCCATTCAGGTTCATCCGAACAAACGCAATTCTGAAATCGGTTTTGCTAAAGAAAATGCCGCAGGTATTCCGATGGATGCCGCCGAGCGTAACTATAAAGATCCTAACCACAAGCCGGAGCTGGTTTTTGCCCTGACACCATTCCTCGCGATGAACGCGTTTCGTGAGTTCTCCGAGATTGTCTCCCTGCTCCAGCCTGTCGCGGGCGCACATCCGGCGATTGCTCACTTTTTACAGCAGCCCAGTGCCGAACGTTTAAGCGACCTGTTCGCCAGCCTGTTGAATATGCAGGGTGAAGAAAAATCCCGCGCGCTGGCGATTTTAAAATCGGCCCTCGACAGCCAGCAGGGTGAACCGTGGCAAACGATTCGTTTAATTTCTGAATTTTACCCGGATGACAGCGGTCTGTTCTCCCCGCTGTTGCTGAATGTGGTGAAACTGAACCCTGGCGAAGCGATGTTCCTGTTCGCTGAAACACCGCACGCCTACCTGCAAGGCGTGGCGCTGGAAGTGATGGCGAACTCTGATAACGTGCTGCGTGCGGGTCTGACGCCAAAATATATTGATATTCCTGAGCTGGTTGCCAACGTGAAGTTCGAAGCCAAACCAGCTAACCAGTTGTTGACCCAGCCGGTGAAGCAAGGTGCAGAACTGGACTTCCCGATTCCAGTGGATGATTTTGCCTTCTCGCTGCATGATCTTAGTGATAAAGAAACCACTATCAGCCAGCAAAGTGCCGCCATTTTGTTCTGCGTTGAAGGTGAAGCAACTCTGTGTAAAGGTTCTCAGCAGTTACCGCTTAAACCGGGTGAATCAGCGTTTATTGCCGCCAACGAGTCACCGGTGACAGTGAAAGGCCACGGACGTTTAGCCCGTGTTTACAACAAGCTGTAAGAGCTTACTGAAAAAATTAACATCTCTTGCTAAGCTTATTAAAGGCTTATAACACTTCAGGCGGCCAGTCCGCCTGATTTCATTTTATGGATAATCACTATGAATAAATCGCTGGTAGCGGTAGGCGTCATTGTTGCGCTCGGCGTAGTCTGGACAGGCGGCGCATGGTACACAGGCAAGAAAATAGAAACCCATCTCGAGGACATGGTCGCGCAGGCGAATGCGCAACTTAAACTGACGGCTCCTGAATCCAACCTGGAAGTGAGTTATCAAAACTATCATCGCGGCGTGTTCAGCAGCCAGTTACAGCTGGTGGTGAAGCCCGTTGCCGGGAAAGAAAATCCGTGGATTAAAAGTGGTCAGAGCGTCATCTTCAACGAATCGGTTGATCATGGTCCCTTCCCCCTGGCCCAGCTTAAAAAACTGAACCTGATCCCGTCGATGGCGTCGATTCAAACCACGCTTGTCAACAACAATGTGAGCAAGCCACTGTTTGATATGGCAAAAGGAGAAACACCTTTTGAGATTAACTCCCGCATTGGTTACAGCGGTGATTCCAGCTCAGATATCTCTCTCAAGCCACTGAATTACGAACAAAAAGATGAAAAAGTCGCCTTTAGCGGCGGCGAGTTCCAGTTAAATGCTGACAGAGACGGCAAAGCTATCTCCCTTTCCGGGGAGGCACAAAGCGGCCGGGTGGATGCGGTTAACGAATACAACCAGAAAGTGCAGTTGACCTTTAATAATCTGAAAACCGACGGTTCCAGCACACTGGCTAGTTTTGGTGAGCGCGTGGGTAACCAAAAACTGTCACTGGAAAAAATGACCATTTCGGTAGAAGGCAAAGAACTGGCACTGCTGGAAGGCATGGAGATCAGCGGTAAATCAGACCTGGTCAATGACGGTAAAACGATCAATAGCCAACTGGATTACTCGCTAAACAGCCTGAAAGTACAGAATCAGGATCTGGGCAGCGGCAAGCTGACTTTAAAAGTTGGTCAGATTGATGGCGAAGCCTGGCACCAGTTTAGCCAGCAATATAACGCGCAAACCCAGGCTCTGCTGGCACAGCCAGAGATTGCCAACAATCCCGAACTTTATCAGGAGAAAGTGACGGAAGCCTTCTTTAGCGCCCTGCCGCTGATGTTGAAAGGCGATCCGGTGATAACTGTCGCTCCGTTAAGCTGGAAAAACAGTCAGGGTGAAAGTGCGCTGAATCTGTCGCTGTTCCTGAAAGATCCGGCAACGACTAAAGAAGCGCCGCAGACACTGGCTCAGGAAGTTGATCGCTCGGTTAAGTCTCTGGAGGCAAAACTAACCATTCCGGTCGATATGGCAACTGAGCTGATGACCCAGGTAGCGAAGCTGGAAGGTTATCAGGAAGATCAAGCGAAAAAACTGGCAAAACAGCAAGTTGAAGGCGCGTCAGCAATGGGTCAAATGTTTCGTCTGACCACCTTGCAGGACAATACCATCACCACCAGCCTACAATATGCTAACGGTCAGATCACGTTAAACGGGCAGAAAATGCCACTGGAAGATTTTGTTGGTATGTTTGCGATGCCGGCATTAAACGTTCCGGCTGTACCCGCTATTCCGCAGCAGTAATTCACAGCCAAAACGCCGGAGATTTCTCTCTCCGGCGTTATTTCTTACTTCAACATAAAGTCATACTGAATACTCATTTTCACATCCCAGTAATTCAGGCGATCGCCCAGAGTACTGCCATCGCGCTTTTCCCGCCCTTTATCGGCAGCAAGAAAGAAATTCATCCCTTGTAACGGCCCTTCGCTGACCCGATAGTTCATACCACCTAAGATACCCGCGCCTTCAATCCGCACATCTCGTTTACTGGATTCATAGCCGCGAGTCACAATCGGTGCAAATGTCAGCGTAAATTGCGGAGTTACACGGTAGTTGACACCTAATTGCCAGGACTGCATTCCTTCACGGTTACGATCAAGACTTAATGAAAAGGGATAGCCAATGTCGGTATCCACCACGGCACCATTCATTGCATGGCGCAAATAACCACCACTGCCAAATACGCTTCCCCACGGCGCATTCCAGGTCAATTGTCCACTAACCAACGCCGTTTCATTGGGCTGGCTGGTATTACGACTTAAACCTTCGAGCTGCGCGTAAAAGCCGAGCAACTCCCCTTTCAACGTATAATTCGGGTCGAGCGGTATGCTTTTCTCAAGAATACTTTGTATCTGATTGGAAACATCTTTCTGTACCGATGCCCCCAGAGAATAGCGACTGGTATTATCATGCCAACTGGCGGCTAAAAAAGAACGTGCGCGATGTTTATCGTATTTTCCCGTCTGGCTGTTATACACCCCTTCATCACGAATACCGGTTGTTGAATCAGTCCATAAAAATACTCGTGAACGCCACATTCCCCACAGATCAATATTTGGCGTTAAAGCCCAATAACCTAATGCTCCTTCAGAAACAGTCGGTAATGTACGTTGCGAACTGCCAGCCATTAACGGAATACGATAAGGTAAGCTACCATAACTATAATCCGTCCCGAAGCGACCTAATTTAAGCAGGCTATTTTCACTGGGTTTTATTTTTACTGCCCCCAGGGCAAAGCCAAAACTTTTATCACCATCAAGATACCACCGGGTACTCATATCAGCACGAGCACCTAATTTATAAACATAATACGCCCCGCCTTCAACGCCAATAATATTGGAATAATAACCACTATTGAAATCGAGCAATCCTCCCTGTACCCATGCGTAAATGTCTCTTCCCGCGCCAGCACTGGGCTTATCAGCCCTGCGCAATTCGTTTTTCAGTCTGATGCGTAGTCCCGCTTCATCGTCAGCCAGTTGCGCCGCGTAAGCAGAGGTAAGGCCAGAGGCAGCCGTCAGGCAAATAACGGCCATGGCCACTATTTTTCTCATAGTTGCACCTTTGATGTTCTGATTATTTTTATTGAATATTAATTAGTGATATCGCTGATTAATTGCTGCTGCACTTTTTTACGATTATCAATTTCAACCACGATTTCTTTGAATTTTTTATCCGTGAGCGGATAAAACCAGATAATGACGAATGCCAGTAGCATAAATCCGCAAGGTACTAAGGCTATTGATGTGCGGATGCCCATAATAACTTCCGGCGTTTGCGCCTGATTGGCGATATATCCGCTTAATCCCAAAATAAAGGCAGGAATTGAACCTCCGATTGCCTGACCACATTTACGGGTAAATGAGAATAGTGAATAGGTGAGCCCTTCAATTCGCACGCCGGTCAGGTATTCACCGTATTCTACGGTATCAGCTTCCAGCGCCCACATCACGGTCATGGTAACGCCCTGACCAATTGAAGCGATGGCTAACGCGACCAACGCCACTGGCAGCGACCAGACGGAAACCCAGAAGAACAGCAAATAACCGCAGGTCCCCAGCAGAGCGCCAATCAGGAAAGTATTCTTTTTACGATCCTGGCGACCATTCCTGGCACCAGCGGTGCCGACGCCACTGTACCGACCAGGTTTTGCACCAGTACCAGTACAGTAAACAGACCGGTGTCATTCAGCACATAGCGAACATAGAACAACGACGATGCGCTGACCGCGAAGGTCGAAATCAGCACACACAGTGCACCGATGCACAACATAAACAGCGGACGATTCCGTTTCAGCGTTTGCAGACTGATCTTCAATGACGGCTGCGCCACGATACGTACCACATTCTCACGCGTCGATTTGAAGCAGATGAAGTAAAGCACCATTCCGGCAATCGCCAGCACAATCGTCCAGAAATGGTACACCGACACCATCTCCTCCGGGCTGGAGTTTTTAATGCTCGGTCCTATCAGAAAAGCCAGACAGACAAATGTCAGCGAAGCGGCAATTCCTCGAGCCGCGCCCAGACGAGCGCGGGACTGCGGTTGTTGGGTCATCGCGGTAGCAAGTGAACCATAAGGAATATTCACCAGGCTGTAGCAAAGCCCGAGCCCCATGTAGGTCAAATATGCATACACAACTTTGCTGCTATGACTCCAGTCGGTCGGCACCCAGAATACCAGCACGCTGAAGATCATTAACGGCGCAGTACCGAAGAGTAAAAACGGGCGGAATTTTCCCCAGCGGGTATTCACACTGTCCACCACTCGTCCGGCAAAGACGTCGGCGAAGGCATCGAATACCCGCACCAGTAACAGCATGGTGCCCGCCGCAGCGGCACCGACGCCAGCGACGTCGGTGTAGTAACTCAACAGGAAGAGCGCCCCCATTGCGAAGGCGAAGTTATTGGCGACGTCACCGAGGCTGTAGCCGACGATGGTGCGCCAGGAGAGTTGTTGATTCATTGTTTGCCTCCCTGCTGCGGTTTTTCACCGAAGTTCATGCCAGTCCAGCGTTTTTGCAGCAAGAAAGCCGCCGACTTCGGTTTGCGGTCGCGGGTGAAGATCCCCTTCTTGTTACCGCCAACGCGCAAAATGCCCTGCGAGGTTGCAAAATCGGCGAAATTCCATACCTGTTCACCGACGACGGCGCTGACGCGATCAAAGACGCGGTGATACATATCCAGCCATGCACACTGATACTCTTCACTCCACATGTCGGTGTACATCGAGTGCAGACCGGCTAACGTATCCACGCCGTATTCGGTGATGATAATCGGCTGATGCAGTTTCTCCTGCCAGGCCAGAAGTTCTTTTTCCAGTACCTTCTCTGCCGTTTCCAAATCGCCGCTTTGGACATACCAACCGTAATAACGGTTCAGGCACAGCACATCAAAGAGATCGCTGATGGTATCGGTGTGAGCGTCGCAGAACATTACATTGACGCAGGTGATCGGACGCGTCGGGTCGAGTTTACGCGTTGCTTCCGCCAGTGGCGCGAAATATTCTCGTGCACCTTGCGGACGGGTATCCGGTTCGTTGGCAATACTCCACATCACCACGCTTGGGTGGTTTTTGTCACGCGCTATCAGCTCTTTAATCGCCTGTAAGTGCGCCTGCTGAGTTTCCCCGTTGACTGCCTCTTCGCTGTACAGTTCTTTCGGCTTGTTGCCCGCTTCGAAACCAATGCCTAAAGAGAGGTTAAAGCCGACAGCTGCAGTTTCATCAATCACCACAATGCCATGTTCGTCTGCCCAGTCGAGCATCTCTTCAGCGTAAGGGTAATGCGAGGTACGGTAAGAGTTGGCACCAATCCAGTCCATTAATGCGTGGTCGTGCACCATCAGCACGTTATCGAATCCTTTGCCGCGTAAATCAGCATCTTCATGGCGACCAAAACCAGTGAAGTAGAACGGTTTGTGGTTGATCAGGAACTGTTCGCCACTCACTGCCACTGACCGGATACCGACGCGCAGTGGATAGATGTCGCACTCTGTCTGGCTTTTGGCTGTGACGTACAGTTCATAGAGATAACCTTCACCCGGTTGCCAGAGGTGCGGATTCACCACTTGCAAGGTTCCGTTGTTGCCTTGTCCTGTTGCAACAACCTGTTGATCCGCATCACGCAGTTCAACGCTGACATCACCATTTGCCACCACCTGCCAGTCAATAGACGCGTGGTTACAGTCTTGCGCTACATGCGTCACCACGGTGATATCGTCTACCCAGGTGTTCGGCGTGGTGTAGAGCATTACGCTGCGATGGATCCCGGCGTAGTTAAAGAAATCATGGAAGTAAGACTGCTTTTTCTTACCGTTTTCGTCGGTAATCACCATTCCCGGCGGGATAGTCTGCCAGTTCAGTTCGTTGTTCACACAAACGGTGATACGTACACTTTTCCCGGCAATAACATATGGCGTGACATCGGCTTCAAACGGCGTATATCCCCCCTGATGCTCCATCACTTCCTGATTGTTTACCCACACTTTGCCGTAATGAGTGACCGCATCGAAACGCAGCACGATACGCTGGCCCGCCCAACCTTTAGGTATAAAGACTTCGCGCTGATACCAGACGTTACCCACATAATTACGAATATCCGCATCGGCGAACTGATCGTTAAAACTGCCCGGCACAGCAATTGCCCGGCTCTCTTGTAATGCGCTTTCCCACCAACGCTGATCAATTCCACTGTTTTCGCGATCCAGACTGAATGCCCACAGGCCGTCGAGTTTTTTGATTTCACGGGTTGGGGTTTCTACAGGACGTAACATAAGGGACTCCTCATTAAGATAAAAATACTGGTCAACCTTTAATCTGATTAGTTAACCAATTTTGTGATGTACACAGTTATCTGTGAGAAACCCATGGAAGAGAAATGGAAATAAAAAGAACTGACACCGCGATCAAAAAACCAAAAACTGCAATACCCACAGCGTGATACGGATCGCATTAATCTTTAAAACAGCGTTGACAGAAGCCACAAAATAAGCAATCGAACGTTCATTCGAATAAGTTTTAAATGATAAATTCACGTGCCATATGGCTACTGTGTATGTGTTAACGGTGGTTTGGTGACGAAACGGAAAGAGTTTCTATGCAGGATTAAGCGGGCCAGTCTTCACCGACCCGCGAAAAGACAGAATCAGGATGCAGTTAAAATACCACCAATCATCGCGCGTAATCCCCGGGCGAATGACGCTTCACACGCCAGGTCTTCGGCTTCGATATCGGCCAGTACGCCATAGGTCAAATCCAGCAGTAAGCGAGAGGTCATTGCCGTGTTGATGTCAGGGTTTATCTCACCTTTTTGCTGGGCATCGCGCATACGCTGGGCGATAAACTCCGTAATCGTCAGATGCTTATTCTTAAGCATGGCGGCGACCTGTGGATTGCGCATCCCTTCCGCCATAATCTCGACCACCAGCGCCCGCTGTCCAAAGGATTCATGAGTGAGAGAAACTATCGACTCGACCATATAGTCAACAAAATGAATCCCTTCGATAGGTTCGCGGAAGCGGATCACCGCTCTCTCCTGATCCTGAAGGATAATCGCCTGAATTAAGGCTTCTTTAGAAATGAAATGGTGATAGAGCGTTCCTGGGCTTATGCCGCAAGATTTACAGATGGCTTTCATCGAGGTACTGTGAAATCCATTTTCTGAAAAAATCTCTCTGGCAGCATTGAGGATCCGGGTCCGTGTCGGTTGTGCTTCAGTCTGCATGTTATCCATCGTTAAACCATTATAGTTAGCGTGAATAAGTAGTTTACTGCTTTGCCATGCAAGCGCCTAACATTGCAGGTCAAATGTGCGAAGCCCCCCGCATTCGAGTATTATTCACACGATAATTGGTCAACCAGCAATCAAAATATGGCAACCAGTAGCGAGATGGATGCACTTTTCTGATAACCCATCAGCATCAGAAAACAACGCTGAGTTGCGTTGTTTTCTGGTTTATTTGAATTAATTGAGTTCCTGTACCCCACCGCCAGAGACAGTGAGAATTTGTCCGCTTATCCAGCCGGCTGCGGGTGAACACAAGAACAACGCCGCATTAGCAATATCTTGCGGTTGGCCCAGACGTCTGATTGGCGTGTGTTGCAACATTTTTTGTTCGATTTCTGGTGTAATAACGGATTTGAGGGCATCCGTTAATATTGCTCCCGGCGCAATACCATTCACCCGAATATTTTTCTCACCCAGGTCAAACGCCATATTCCTGACCAGATGACTGGCCGCAGCTTTAGATGACGCATACGAGGTCATGTTTTTATTTTTATTTTCTGCCGCCATGGAAGTGATAGTCAGAATAACGCCACCGCCATTTTTTTCCATTTCTGGCGCAATGAGTTGTGAAAGATGGAAAAAAGAAAAGACATTCAATTCATAAGCGCGGCGAAAATCCGCCATTGGCATATCAAATGGCTTAGGCCCACCGCCACCGGCGTTGTTAACCAGAATATCAACTTTACCCAGTTTACTGACGGCAAAGTCTGCCAGAGCGGATAATTCCTGTTCGGACGTAATATCACAGCGCCACGCAAATGCCTGACCACCCAGTTGTTGAATTTCATCTACAACATGATTAGCTGCATCGGCGTTAATATCGCTGACAACTACAGATGCACCTGCTGTCGCGAATGTAATGGCGATTTCTTTACCAATACCTGCACCCGCACCGGTGATGATGGCACATTTTCCGTCGAGTCTCAGGTTGTCAGAATTAAACACATAAACCTCCTGTGAACTTCAGTAAAAATAAAAGGCACCGCCTGTGTGCCACATTTTTTATCATTAACCTTGAGGAAAGGACACTACCAGGTATAGCAGATAAAGAGAGGATTATTTCGCCGCAATGAGCCGGGCGGGGATAATAAGATTACGTGAATGCGTCTCTTCATGGGTGATTTTTTGCATCATGCGATCTGCAAGTGTTGTACCAAGTTCCCGCGCAGGTGTACTTGCCCAGGTAACGGGTATGTCATCAAGTGTGGTTTGCGTCGCATCGGTAAATGCCGCCAGCGAAACCTGTTGCTCAAAGTAACGATCGACTCCGCTCTCCCCGCTTTGCCGCCCTGCTTTCAGCAAACCAAACCATGCCCCCATCGCAATAGTTTCGTTATAGCAAACCACGGCGCTGATAGTCGGGTTACGGCGCAAAAGTGCTGTGATAGCTTCCGCAGCTTGTTTCTGGCTGGAAGTGCACTCCAGTACCCAATCGCTGTGAAACGGCAGGCCAAATTTTAATAATGTCGCGCAATATCCCCCCACACGTTCTGCGCGGGTTAATGAGGAACTTTGCCCTCCCAACCAGGCGATACGCTGATGTCCATTGCGAATGAGATGCTCCGTCAATAACTGCGCAGCCTGCATGTTGTCCGGGCGAACCGTATCGACATCATCAAGATAACTGGCACGGGAAGCGAAAATCACCGGGATACCTTTTTCTTCTGCCATCCGCCGCAGGCCATCGCTGCTTCCCGCCGCACCGGCAATCACTACACCATCGACGCCCTGGTTGAGCAACAGTGAGAACCGCTGTGCCAACTGCTCGCCGTCTTTACCGCCGTGAAGCAAAAAAACCATCCGCCCCTGTGCCTCCAGAGCTTCCGTCAATCCGGCCGTTAATTCAGCGTAAAATGACGTAGATAAATCACGGACGATCAAACCAATGACGCCGCTTTGCCCGCCGCGCAGTGCCGACGCCTGGCGATTGCGCACAAATCCCAGCTCTTCAATCGCTGCGTTAACCCGTTCCCCCGTAGCGGTAGATATTCGTCCTTTCCCGCTAAGTACCAGCGAAACGGTACTGACCGACACGCCCGCAGCCAGCGCAACATCATGAATGGTGATTTTTTTGGCGGTAGCCATACAGATGACCTACTCCCTGATTTTTGTGACAGATAAAACGTTTTACCTTTAATTTATCTTATACCCGCTATTATCGTCGCGTAATGTGATTTATGCCTCACTAAAGTTTGATAAAACGTTTTATCTTCTCGCGCAATTTATTGAATCCAGACTGTTCTTAACAAGGAGTCGTTTTATGACGGCGAAAACAGCACCGAAAGTCACGCTGTGGGAATTTTTCCAGCAGTTAGGCAAAACCTTTATGTTACCCGTCGCATTACTGTCGTTCTGCGGCATTATGTTAGGGATTGGTAGTTCCCTGAGTAGCCATGATGTCATCACCCTCATCCCGGCATTGGGTAACCCCGTGTTGCAGGCTATCTTTACCTGGATGAGTAAAATTGGCTCGTTCGCTTTTAGCTTTCTGCCGGTGATGTTCTGTATTGCGATCCCGCTAGGGCTGGCGCGCGAGAACAAAGGCGTAGCGGCGTTCGCTGGTTTCGTGGGTTATGCGGTAATGAACCTGGCGGTTAACTTCTGGTTGACCAATAAAGGCATTCTGCCAACCACCGATGCAACTGTTCTGAAAGCCAATAACATCCAGAGCATTCTTGGGATCCAGTCGATCGACACCGGGATCCTCGGTGCGGTGATCGCCGGTATTATCGTCTGGATGCTGCATGAGCGTTTTCATAATATCCGCCTGCCGGATGCGCTGGCATTCTTCGGCGGTACGCGATTCGTGCCTATTATCGCCTCGCTGGTGATGGGGCTTGTCGGTCTGGTGATTCCGTTAGTCTGGCCGATTTTTGCCATGGGTATTAGCGGCTTAGGTCATATGATCAACAGCGCGGGTGATTTCGGACCTATGCTGTTTGGTACGGGTGAACGTCTGCTATTGCCGTTTGGTCTGCATCACATTCTGGTGGCATTAATTCGCTTTACTGACGCGGGCGGCACGCAGGAAGTCTGTGGACAAACCGTCAGCGGCGCACTCACCATCTTCCAGGCGCAATTAAGCTGCCCGACCACTCACGGTTTCTCTGAAAGCGCCACGCGTTTCCTCTCCCAGGGTAAAATGCCTGCGTTCCTCGGCGGTCTGCCAGGTGCTGCATTAGCCATGTATCACTGTGCTCGCCCGGAAAACCGTCATAAAATTAAAGGCCTACTGATTTCTGGCCTGATCGCCTGTGTTGTTGGCGGCACCACCGAACCGCTGGAGTTCTTGTTCCTGTTCGTAGCGCCAGTTCTCTACGTCATCCACGCGCTGTTAACCGGCCTCGGCTTCACCGTCATGTCTGTGCTCGGCGTCACCATCGGTAATACCGACGGCAATATCATCGATTTTGTGGTGTTCGGTATTTTGCATGGCCTGTCGACTAAGTGGTACATGGTGCCAGTGGTGGCGGCAATCTGGTTTGTCGTTTACTACGTCATCTTCCGTTTCGCTATCACCCGCTTCAATCTGAAAACACCGGGTCGCGACAGTGAAATCGCCAGCTCAATCGAAAAAGCCGTTACCGGTGCGCCTGGTAAATCGGGTTACAACGTTCCGGCAATCCTCGAAGCCTTAGGCGGTGCCGACAATATTGTCAACCTGGATAACTGCATTACCCGTCTGCGTTTGTCTGTGAAAGATATGTCGCTTGTTAATGTGCAGGCGCTAAAGGACAATCGGGCAATTGGCGTAGTACAACTTAATCAACATAACCTGCAGGTTGTTATCGGGCCGCAAGTTCAGTCAGTAAAAGACGAAATGGCTGGTCTGATGCGTACTGTTCAGGCATAAGGATAAAATATGTTCGATTTTTCAAAGGTCGTGGATCGTCATGGGACATGGTGTACACAGTGGGACTATGTCGCTGACCGTTTCGGCACTGCTGACCTGTTACCGTTCACGATTTCAGACATGGATTTTGCCACCGCCCCCTGCATTATCGAGGCGCTTAATCAACGTCTGATGCACGGTGTATTTGGCTACAGCCGCTGGAAAAACGATGAGTTTCTCGCGGCTATTGTCCACTGGTTCTCCACCCAGCATAACACCGCCATTGATACGCAGTCGGTGGTTTATGGTCCTTCTGTTATCTATATGGTGTCGGAATTGATTCGCCAGTGGTCTGCTGTCGGTGAAGGTGTAGTGATCCATACCCCAGCTTACGACGCATTTTACAAAGCCATCGAAGGTAATCAGCGCACCGTGATGCCCGTTGCTTTAGAGAAACGAGCAGACGGCTGGTTTTGCGATATAACCAAACTGGAAGCGGTGTTGGCAAAACCGGAGTGTAAAATTATGCTCCTGTGTAGCCCACAGAACCCCACCGGTAAGGTCTGGAGTTATGACGAACTGGAGATAATGGCAGACCTGTGCGAGCGGCATGATGTGCGCGTTATCTCCGATGAAATCCATATGGATATGGTATGGGGCGAGCAACCGCATATTCCCTGGAGCAACGTGGCGCGCGGAAACTGGGCGCTGCTGACCTCTGGCTCAAAAAGCTTCAACATACCCGCTCTGACCGGAGCCTACGGCATCATTGAAAATAGCGATAGTCGCGAGGCGTATTTATCGGCACTGAAAGGTCGCGATGGATTGTCCTCACCAGCCGTACTGGCGCTTACCGCCCATATTGCCGCCTATCAACAAGGCGCGCCGTGGCTGGATGCCTTACGTGTCTATCTGCAAGACAATCTGACATATATCGCAAATACGATGAATGCAGCGTTCCCGGAACTCAACTGGCAGCTCCCACAATCCACTTATCTGGCCTGGCTTGATCTACGTCCGTTGAATATCGACGACAACGCATTGCAAAAAGCCCTGATTGAGCAAGAAAAAGTAGCGATCATGCCGGGATATACCTACGGTGAAGAGGGTCGTGGCTTTGTTCGTCTCAATGCCGGATGCCCGCGTTCAAAACTGGAAAAAGGTATTGCCGGTTTGATTAACACCATCCGAACTGTACGCTGATTACGATTGCGCAACGTAAATAATCGTTGCGCAATCGTAGATTTTTACCCGGTTTTGTTTTTATAATGGTGCGCACTTTTATATACAGAAAAAGAGTGCGACCATGATTGATACCACCCTGCCATTAACCGATATCCATCGCCACCTTGATGGCAACATTCGTCCCCAGACCATTCTTGAACTTGGCCGCCAGTATAATATCTCGCTTCCTGCACAGTCCCTGGACACGTTGATCCCTCACGTTCAGGTCATCGCCAACGAACCCGATCTGGTTAGCTTTCTGACCAAACTTGACTGGGGCGTTAAAGTTCTTGCCACGCTCGACGCCTGCCGTCGCGTGGCGTTTGAAAATATAGAAGATGCTGCCCGTAATGGCCTGCACTATGTTGAACTGCGTTTTTCGCCGGGTTATATGGCGATGGCGCATCAGTTGCCTGTCGCAGGCGTCGTTGAAGCAGTCATTGATGGCGTACGTGAAGGTTGCCGCACCTTTGGCGTGCAGGCGAAACTTATCGGTATTATGAGCCGAACCTTTGGCGAAGCCGCCTGTCAGCAAGAGCTGGAAGCATTTTTAGCTCACCGCGATCAGATTACCGCACTGGATTTAGCCGGTGATGAGCTTGGTTTCCCGGGGAGTCTGTTCCTTTCTCACTTCAATCGCGCGCGTGATGCAGGCTGGCATATTACTGTCCATGCGGGCGAAGCCGCCGGGCCAGAAAGCATCTGGCAGGCTATTCGTGAACTGGGGGCGCAGCGTATTGGACATGGCGTAAAAGCCATTGAAGATCGGGCGCTGATGGATTTCCTCGCTGAACAGCAAATTGGTATTGAATCTTGTCTGACCTCAAATATTCAGACCAGCACCGTAGCGTCTCTGGCGGCACATCCGCTGAAAACGTTCCTTGAGCATGGTATTTGTGCCAGCATTAACACTGACGATCCAGGCGTACAGGGCGTGGATATCATTCACGAATATACCGTTGCCGCACCGGCTGCTGGGTTATCCCGCGAGCAAATCCGCCAGGCGCAGATTAATGGTCTGGAAATGGCTTTCCTCAGCGCAGAGGAAAAACGCGCACTGAAAGAAAAAGTAGCAGCGAAATAAGAACATGCCTGATAAGACGCGTAAGCGTCGTATCAGGCATTAAACTCATCAAGAATGTCTACATTATTTACGCCAGACACAGCGTCGCGCGATGTTTGGCGGATTCAATGCCCAGCTCAATCAGCTCCATCACCTGGATTGCCTGACTTGCCGGAACCGGATTTTCTCCATCGCCATTCAACGCATCACGAATGGCAGCATAGTAAGCCGGATAATTTCCCGGCACCGTCAGCAGTGTTTCTTCGACATGTTCTTCACCTTCAACGCGGGTAAGTACGCCGTCACGCATATCGTAGCCCCAATCCTCTTGTGGCAGACGCTCGCCATTTTTCAAGCGTTCTTCCTGTGGATCGAGGCCATATTTAATATAGCTGCCGCGAGAGCCATGAACGATATAACGCGCCGACTCTGCCGCCGCCAGCATAGTGCCGTGTAAAATAACCCGCCGCTGTGGATAGGACAAAATGGCGTGGAAATAATCGGTCGACTGCGCTCCTGGCCGTAACTGTGCTAAATCCACGGTCATGCTGACAGGTAAGCCAAACAACGTAATGGCCTGATCGAGCAGATGCGGTGCCAGATCGTACCAGATACCGCTGCCAGGACCGCCCTGTTCACGCCAGCGATCGCGTACCTGCGGACGGAAACGATCAAAATGTGACTCAAAGTAAGCAACCTCACCCAGCACACCTTCCGCAAGTAATCCTTTCAGCGTCAGAAAATCACTGTCCCAGCGACGGTTATGAAACACGGACAACACGCGTCCAAGGCTTTTTGCCAGCGCATCCAGTTCTCGCGCTTGTGACAGTGTCACGGTAAAGGGCTTATCAACGACTACGTGTTTACCCGCTTCCAGCGCCGCTTTCGCTAACGGAAAATGAGTATCGTTGGGCGTAGGAATGACAATCAGGTCAATATTGGGATCATTAAAGAGATGCTTCGGTTCAGAGACAACCGTAACCGTTGGCCAGTCGGCCTTTACTTTTGTTTCGTCACTGCTGGAGATAACTGCCAGCTCCAGCCCGGGCGTGCCCGCAATCAGGGGCGCATGGAAGGTTTTACTCGCATAACCGTACCCAATCAACCCAACACGGATGTTGTCGCTCATGTCATTGCCTCTCATTGAAGTATGATTGCTATTTGACACTATCCTTTACCCTCTCTCAACAGTTTAATAACCTGCCAGCAATAAGGGATGTTATTTAACTTAAGTCAAAAAAATAGCTAATTTTCCGAAGGAAAAAGATAAATATCGCAAAAACATCAGTAAAAATCTTGCTGGCGCAATTATTGCTAAGTAACATTTACGGCCTTAGTTAATGGATCAATCAACATAGATGTGGGCAGTAATGAATCGTCTTATTGAATTAACAGGTTGGATCGTTCTTGTTGTTTCAGTCATTCTTCTTGGCGTGGCGAGTCACATTGACAACTACCAGCCGCCAGAACAGAGTACCCAGGTGCAACACAAGTAATCTCTGCGTTTGCAAGACAACATGCAGCCATTCGGGTGCATGTTTTAACTTGACAGGTATTTAAACCAGGAATTTATTATCTTGCTCGATGGAGTTGACGATTGTCAGGAATAATAAAGCGCGTTACTCTTTTATTAGCAGTATTTCATCCCTGAATATTTGCCATCAGCACATTCTTATTATTGTTATTGCAAAAGCGTTCACCGCTGGTGAAATTTTATCATAACATATAATGCCTACCACTTTGGTATTAGTTATTTTATGGATCTTTTATGACTGCTCAGGAATACTTATTAAAGTTTCGTAAAATCAATTCTCTCGAAAGTCTGGAAAAACTCTACGACCACCTTAATTACACCCTGACGGACGATCAGGATATTATCAATATGTATCGCGCAGCCGATCACCGCCGTGCTGAACTGGTCTCTGGCGGTCGATTGTTTGACCTTGGCCAGGTTCCAAAGTCCGTCTGGCACTATGTTCAATAAAGAAAGTAGCGATTGGTTATAAAAGCCTTATAATAACGCCCCTAAAATTAGATTTGCCTGTTTGCTGTCGCTATTCTGGAGAACGTATGATCACCACAACGCCACAACGTATTGGAGGCTGGTTGCTTGGGCCATTGGCCTGGCTGTTAGTCGCCCTATTGAGTACGACGCTGGCGTTGTTGCTGTACTGTGCAGCGTTATCCTCTCCTCAAACATTTAAAACGCTCGGCGAACAAACACTGACGACGCAAATCTTATGGGGCGTTTCGTTTATTACCGCTATTGCCATGTGGTATTACACCTTGTGGTTAACTATCGCGTTCTTTAAACGCCGGCGTTGTGTTCCTAAACACTATATTATCTGGTTACTGATTTCCGTATTACTGGCGGTTAAAGCCTTTGCGTTTTCGCCAGTTGAAGATGGTGTCGCCGTTCGCCAGTTGCTGTTTACTTTGCTGGCAACCGCATTGATCGTCCCCTATTTCAAACGCTCGTCGCGGGTGAAAGCGACGTTTGTGAATCCGTAATAACCTTACAGTTAACCTGTTGTCGCCTGCTCTGGATTAACGGATAATAGGCGGCTTTTTTATTTCAGGCCGAAAAATGACTGACTACCTGTTACTGTTTGTCGGAACTGTACTGGTCAATAACTTTGTACTGGTCAAGTTTCTGGGGCTTTGCCCGTTTATGGGCGTTTCCAAAAAGCTGGAAACCGCAATGGGCATGGGGCTGGCAACAACATTTGTGATGACGCTGGCGTCTATTTGCGCCTGGCTTATCGACACGTGGATTTTGATCCCGCTCGATCTGATTTACCTGCGCACCCTGGCCTTTATTCTGGTGATTGCTGTGGTCGTGCAGTTCACCGAGATGGTGGTACGTAAAACCAGCCCGGTGCTTTACCGACTGCTGGGGATTTTTCTACCGCTTATCACCACCAACTGTGCGGTGCTCGGCGTGGCATTGCTGAATATCAATCTCGGACACAATTTCTTGCAGTCGGCACTGTACGGTTTTTCTGCTGCTGTCGGCTTCTCGCTGGTGATGGTGCTTTTCGCCGCCATTCGCGAACGCCTTGCTGTGGCTAATGTCCCGGCACCTTTTCGCGGTAATGCCATTGCTCTCATTACCGCAGGTCTTATGTCTCTGGCCTTTATGGGCTTTAGTGGTTTGGTGAAGTTGTAATGAATGCTATCTGGATTGCCGTTGCCGCCGTGAGCCTGCTGGGTCTGGCGTTTGGCGCCATTCTGGGTTATGCCTCCCGCCGTTTTGCGGTGGAAGACGATCCGGTCGTTGAGAAAATTGACGAAATCTTACCGCAGAGCCAGTGTGGGCAGTGCGGTTATCCTGGCTGTCGCCCCTATGCCGAAGCCATCAGCTGTAATGGTGAAAAAATCAACCGCTGCGCCCCTGGCGGCGAAGCTGTAATGCTAAAAATTGCCGAACTGCTTAATGTCGAGCCGCAGCCGCTGGATGGCGATGCGCAAGAGTTGACGCCTGCGCGGATGGTGGCGGTTATTGATGAAAATAACTGTATTGGCTGCACCAAGTGCATTCAGGCGTGTCCGGTAGACGCCATCGTTGGCGCTACCCGTGCCATGCATACGGTAATGAGTGATCTCTGTACGGGCTGCAATTTATGCGTTGACCCGTGCCCGACGCACTGCATCTCGTTGCAACCGGTCGCAGAAACGCCTGACTCCTGGAAATGGGATCTGAACACCATTCCCGTGCGCATTATTCCCGTGGAACACCATGCTTAAGTTATTCTCTGCATTCAAAAAAAATAAAATCTGGGATTTCAACGGCGGCATCCATCCACCGGAGATGAAAACCCAGTCCAACGGTACTCCCCTGCGCCAGGTTCCGCTGGCGCAGCGTTTTGTCATTCCACTGAAACAGCATATTGGCGCTGAAGGTGAGCTGTGCGTTAGCGTCGGCGATAAAGTATTGCGCGGCCAGCCGCTTACCCGTGGTCGCGGCAAAATGCTGCCAGTTCACGCGCCAACGTCTGGCATTGTTACGGCTATTGCGCCCCACTCTACGGCTCATCCTTCAGCCTTAGCTGAATTAAGCGTGATTATTGATGCCGATGGTGAAGATTGCTGGTTCCCACGTGACGGCTGGACCGATTACCGCTCACGCAGCCGGGAAGAATTAATTGAACGCATTCATCAGTTTGGCGTCGCCGGGCTGGGTGGTGCGGGCTTCCCGACAGGCGTTAAATTACAGGGCGGCGGCGATAAAATCGAAACCTTGATTATTAATGCAGCCGAGTGCGAACCGTATATTACCGCCGATGACCGTCTGATGCAGGATTGCGCAGCTCAGGTGGTGGAAGGCATTCGCATTCTTGCGCATATCTTACAGCCGCGCGAAATTCTTGTCGGTATTGAAGATAACAAACCGCAGGCGATTTCCATGCTTCGCGCGGTGCTGGCGGATTCCCACGATATTTCTCTGCGGGTGATTCCAACCAAATATCCTTCCGGCGGCGCCAAACAGTTAACGTACATCCTGACCGGGAAACAAGTGCCGCACGGCGGTCGCTCGTCGGATATCGGCGTGTTAATGCAAAACGTTGGCACGGCTTACGCAGTAAAACGCGCAGTAATCGATGGTGAACCGATTACCGAGCGCGTGGTGACGCTGACCGGAGAAGCGATTGCACGTCCAGGCAACGTCTGGGCGCGTCTGGGTACGCCGGTGCGTCATTTATTGAACGATGCCGGATTCTGCCCTTCTGCCGATCAAATGGTGATAATGGGCGGCCCGCTGATGGGCTTTACCTTACCGTGGCTGGATGTACCGGTAGTCAAAATCACCAACTGCCTGTTAGCACCGTCCGCCAGTGAACTGGGCGAACCGCAGGAAGAACAAAGCTGCATCCGCTGTAGCGCCTGTGCCGATGCCTGCCCTGCGGATCTTTTGCCGCAGCAGTTGTACTGGTTCAGCAAAGGTCAACAGCACGACAAAGCCACCACGCATAACATTGCCGACTGCATTGAATGCGGTGCCTGCGCGTGGGTTTGCCCGAGTAATATTCCCCTGGTGCAATATTTCCGTCAGGAAAAAGCCGAGATTGCCGCCATTCGTCAGGAAGAGAAACGCGCCGCAGAAGCTAAAGCGCGTTTTGAAGCTCGTCAGGCACGCCTGGAACGCGAAAAAGCGGCGCGTCTTGAACGACATAAGAGCGCAGCAGTCCAACCGGCAGCCAAAGACAAAGATGCGATTGCTGCCGCACTGGCACGTGTGAAAGAAAAACAAGCTCAGGCCACGCAACCGATTGTGATTAAAGCGGGTGAACGCCCGGATAACAGCGCGATTATTGCGGCACGGGAAGCCCGTAAAGCACAAGCCAGAGCAAAACAGGCAGAATTGCAGCAAACTAACGACACCGCAACCGTTGCTGATCCACGTAAAGCGGCAGTAGAAGCCGCAATTGCTCGAGCTAAAGCACGCAAGCTGGAACAACAACCTGCTAACGAATTGCCGCAGGAACAGGTTGACCCGCGCAAAGCCGCCGTCGAAGCCGCTATCGCCCGCGCTAAAGCACGCAAGCTGGAGCAGCAGCAGGCAAACGCAAAACCAGAAGAACAGGTTGACCCGCGCAAAGCCGCTGTCGAAGCTGCTATCGCCCG
>OLSJ01000074.1_pt1 | contig 89441 bp, 73 predicted proteins | sample 1672151 | NCBI WGS metagenome assembly OLSJ01 (sample SAMEA3136653, study PRJEB25190) | human gut metagenome | biome: human gut; feature: human-associated habitat; material: faeces | place: Austria | collected 2013 | reverse complement strand
CATTCAGTTCTTCGCCTAATTTTCCGCGAATATCATAGGCTTTAAAGCAGGTTAATTTTTTCATGTCGTTACCCTTTTTCAGGCAATAGTTGACCCTGACCGAAGCGGCCAATTTTGTTTTTGTCGTTATTTACATCGCGGTTCGGCATTCATTGCCTGATGCGACGCTGCCGCGTCTTATCAGGCCTACAAATCCGAACCGTAGGTCGGATAAGGCGTTTACACCCGTCCGTAGCGATCCGCGAAGCGCACCACATCATCCTCTTCGAGATAAGAGCCGGAGCGTACTTCAATTAAATCGAGCGGAATTTTCCCTGGATTTTCCAGGCAGTGCGTCGCCCCCAGCGGAATATAAATGGACTCGTTTTCACCAAGCAGTTTGATATCACCGTCGATAGTGACTTTTGCCGTTCCCGCGACCACCACCCAGTGTTCCGCGCGGTGATGGTGCATCTGTACCGACAAGCCCTCACCGGGTTTCACGGTGATACGTTTTACCTGGTAGCGGTCGCCTGCGTCGATAGAGTCATATTTGCCCCACGGGCGATACACTTCGCGATGTACCCGATGCTCATGGCGGCCATCGGCTTTGATTTGCTCGACCACTTTTTTCACATCCTGCACCGCGTTACGGTCGGCAATCAGCACCGCATCTTTGGTCTGCACTACCACCAGATCTTTCACCCCGACGGTGGTGACCAGGCCAGATTCGGCATACACATAGCTGTTTTCGGTTTTGTGATTAATCACATCACCGTGGCAAACGTTGCCCTCGGCGGTGTGGGCGCTGATCTCCCATAAAGAAGACCAGGACCCCACGTCGCTCCAGCCCGCATCCATCGGCACCACAACCGCATCTGCCGTGCGTTCCATGACCGCGTAGTCCACCGACTCTTCCGGGCAGGCGAGAAACGCTTCTTCATCCACTCGAATAAAATCGAGATCAGGATCGACGGCGCTCATCGCTTTTTCACAGGCATCGAGGATATCCGGGCGATATTTTTTCAGTTCTTCGAGATAGCGTCCGGCGCGGAACAGGAACATGCCGCTGTTCCAGTAATATTCGCCGCTTGCCACATAGGCCTGCGCGGTTTCCAGATTCGGTTTTTCGACAAACTGCGCCACTTCAAAGGCCACCGTATCCTGCTCACCCGCCGATACTTCACCGCGACGAATATAGCCATATCCGGTTTCAGGTAGATCCGGCACAATGCCGAAGGTCACCAGTTTGCCTGCTTCAGCATACGGCATGGCGTTACGCACGGCGGCGCGGAACGCGTCTTCATCGGCAATCACATGATCCGCCGCCAATACCAGCATTAACGGGTCGCTCTCCGGGCTATGACGTTTTGCCGCCAGCGCCGCTAGCGCAATGGCAGGTGCAGTGTTACGCCCTGCCGGTTCGAGAATAATGTTCTCGGTAAGTTTGTTCAGTTGACGCAGCTGTTCCGCAACAATAAAGCGGTGCTGCTCATTGCAAATCACCACCGGGCTTTCGCACTCCACGCCGTTCAGGCGGCAGATGGTGGTTTGCAGCATGGTGAGATCGCCTTTCAGGCATAAAAACTGCTTGGGATAAAGTACGCGGGAAAGCGGCCATAAGCGGCTACCGGAGCCACCTGCCATCACGACTGGATAGAGTTTCGACTGCGCCATAATTATCCCCGAATATCATTTATAAATTGACGTAACACGTTCTCTTTATCGAGCGTGCGTTCGGCATATTCACGTGCCACCGTGTTGTGTTTGGGCAGCAGGAGCGCCTGACAAATCCCCGTCACCAGCGCCTCGACCGATTCCGGTTCTACGCAAACCGCAATTCCTGGGAAGGTTTCGCAAAGCTGCCCCAGTTCTGTATGGGCTTCTGCGGTAATCACCGCGTTACCGCCTACCGCCAGAATATTGGTCAGTTTCGACGGCAATACGGCATCTGCCGCGCCGCGTTTTTGCACTACCAGATGGCAATCGCCCATCTTCAGCAGTGCGGGTAAAGCGTCATACGATTGCAGCGGGAAAAACTGCAAATTGGTCAGTCCACGCTGCTGCGCCATTTTTTCCAGCCGCGCTTTGCCGCCGCCCTGCCCGACAATGGCAAAAATCAGCGGTTCATCGCGCAGGCGATCGGCAGCTTCAATAACGTTTTCCAGCCCCTGCTTTTCACCAATATTGCCGGAGTAAAGAATGATTTTTTTGTTATCCGGCAGGCCAAGCTGGTTACGAAGGGCGTCAACATCAGCCTCTGCGACATGCTGAAAACGGGCGATTTCCGACCAGTTGGGGAAGAAGATGACCTTTTCCGCCGCCACGCCTTTTTCGACAGCTTTATTCATCATTGAGCGCGAAATGGTGGAAACGTTATCGACGTTATGCAATCCGCTACGTTCGAACGCCGTTGCCAGTTGTGCCACTTTGCCTTTTCCGGCAAGACCCAGCCCCAGCATGGCATCCACTTCGTAATCCTGAATATGCAGCACGGTACGCGCGCCAGAGAGTTTCGCCAGCAGGCGCATTCCCGGTGTGCAAAACAGCGTTGGCACCACGCCGATAATGCGATCCGGCTTCCAGCGACGTTGCGCCATCAACGGGAAAAAACTGCTGGCGGCAAAACTGCCGAGATGCAACAAGCGTTTCAGGGTGCTCGGCTGTTTTGGCACATACAGCGGGCAGCGCCACACCGTAGCCACGCCCTCTTCTCGTTTGTAACGCCAGGCAGAATAGTTCTCCCCCACCTGCCACTGCGGGTAGTAAGGCGGTGCGGTAATGACCCGCACCTCGTGACCTTGCGCCGCCAGCCATTCGACCATCTCGCCGGTGTATTTGCCGATACCGGTTAACTCCGGCGAGTAGTTAATGCCGTAGACCAGTATTTTCATAATCCGGATACTCCGGTACGCTTCTCAGCGAGAAAATAGGCGCGGCTGTTAGCGTGAACATTGTCACTGGCGAGCAGCGCATCCGGCGTCAACCAGCGGTAATCGTCATGCTGCTCATCCGGCAGTAACAGCTCTTCTTCCGCTACCCTGAAGCGAAAACCGAGCACCACATAGTGAGTGGTGAAATCCGTGCCGGAGAAGTTATCGTCATAAAAGTGCTGCCAGACGCCGTAAAACTGGCCTGCTGTTATCGGCAGACGCAGCCCCAGTTCCGCCATCGTCAGCCGCTCAAATGCGGCTTCCAGCGTTTCGTCTTTCTGCACGCGCCCTCCCGGCACAAACCAGTAACCCTGCGCCGGGCGGTTGGTTCTTTTGCCAAGCAGAAACTCGCCGCGACTGTTCTCAACAATAAAGTCGAGAGAGACAAGCGGAGTGGAGCGCACTACCGTGGCAAAGTCTTCCTGACGTAAAAACATCATTACCCCCGAAAGCGGTCTTGATTCTCAAGGAACCACTGGTAAGTGCTGGCAAGCCCCGCTTCCAGTGAGATTTCGTGATACCAGCCAAGCTGATGCAGGCGCGTCACATCCAGCAGTTTGCGCGGCGTACCGTCCGGTTTGCTGGCATCAAAAACCACCCGACCTTTGTAACCCACCACTTTGGCGATGGTTTGCGCCAGTTCGCGAATGGTGCAGTCAACGCCGGTGCCGACGTTAATGTGCGACAGCATCGGCTGGGTATTTTCCAGCCAGACTTCGTGCGCCAGCTCCATCACGTGAATGCTTGCTGCCGCCATATCATCGACATGCAGAAATTCACGCATCGGTGTACCGCTGCCCCACACCACCACGTCCGGCGCATTCTGTGCCGTCGCCTCGTGGAAGCGACGCAGCAATGCAGGGATCACATGCGAATTACTCGGATGGAAGTTGTCGTGTGGCCCGTACAGGTTGGTCGGCATGACTGAGCGATAATCGCGTCCATACTGGCGGTTGTAAGATTCGCACAGTTTGATCCCGGCAATTTTGGCAATGGCATAAGGCTCGTTGGTCGGCTCCAGCGTACCCTGCAACAACTCGCTTTCTGCCATCGGCTGTTTTGCCAGTTTCGGGTAGATGCAGGACGATCCGAGAAACAGCAGTTTGTTCACGTCGTTCTGATGCGCGGCGTGAATGATGTTGCTCTCAATCATCATGTTCTGGTAGATGAAATCCGCCGGATACGTGTTGTTGGCGACAATACCGCCCACTTTCGCCGCCGCCAGATAGACCTGGTCAATGCGCTCGCTGGCAAAGAAATCATGCACCGCACGGCTATCCAGAAGGTTCAGCTCGTCGCGGGTGCGTAATACCAGTTCCACATCACCGCGCTGTTCGAGCTGCCGCCTGATGGCGGAACCGACCATCCCGCGATGGCCAGCGATAAAAATGCGTTGTTTACTCATGCTTATGACTCCAGCGCAATCGCCACGTCGTAGCCGTGAGATTTCAGCAGAGAGTGTTTTTTCGCCGCTTCGAGGTCATTAGCCACCATTTCAGACACCATCTCTCTGAGGGTGATTTCTGGTTTCCAGCCCAGCTTTTCGTGCGCTTTGGTCGGGTCGCCGAGCAGCGTTTCAACTTCAGCCGGACGGAAGTAGCGTGGGTCAACGGCGATAATCACATCGCCCGGTTTAACGCCCGGCGCGTCATGCCCGGTGACGGAAACCACAATGCCCTTCTCTTCAACGCCCGTGCCTTCAAAGCGCAGTTTGATACCCAACTGTGCCGCCGCCATTTCCACGAACTGACGCACGGAGTACTGAACGCCGGTAGCAATTACGAAATCTTCCGGTTGTTCCTGTTGCAGCATCATCCACTGCATTTTTACGTAGTCTTTGGCATGGCCCCAGTCACGCAGGGAATCCATATTGCCGAGGTACAGGCACGACTCCAGCCCCTGGGCGATGTTGGCGATTGCGCGGGTGATTTTGCGGGTGACGAAGGTTTCGCCACGGCGCGGAGATTCATGGTTAAACAGAATGCCGTTGCAGGCGTACATGCCGTAGGATTCACGGTAGTTAACGGTGATCCAGTAGGCGTACAGTTTGGCGACCGCATACGGAGATCGCGGGTAGAACGGCGTGGTCTCTTTCTGCGGGATTTCCTGCACCAGACCGTAAAGTTCAGAAGTGGAGGCTTGATAGAAACGGGTTTTCTTTTCCAGACCGAGAAAACGGATCGCCTCCAGCAGACGCAGCGTGCCCATCGCATCAACGTCTGCGGTGTATTCAGGGGATTCAAAAGAAACCGCAACGTGGCTCATCGCACCCAGGTTGTATACTTCGTCCGGCTGTACTTCACGCAAAATACGCGTCAGGTTGGAAGTATCACTCAGGTCGCCATAATGCAGATGGAATTTCGGGTTGCAGGTGTGCGGATCCTGATAAATGTGATCCACGCGCTCGGTGTTGAATGACGATGCACGACGCTTAATGCCATGCACCTCGTAACCTTTCTCCAGCAGCAATTCTGCCAGGTAAGAACCATCCTGTCCGGTTACACCGGTGATGAGAGCGACTTTTGACATGTCTTATTCCTCTGTATTTTTTGAATTTATTCAGTTTCAACGCGTTCGCGTATCACCACTGCGGGATTCCCCCGGCAAATGGCATTTGCCGGAAGCGATTTAAAAACACTGCTTCGCGCCCCCACGACGGTGCCATCGCCGATCGTGACGCCAGGGGCAACAAAGACATCGGTTGCCAGCCAGCATTTCTCACCAATCACAATGGGCGTGGCGTTAATGGTGAAATGACTACTTGCATGGTCGTGGCTGCCGGTGCATAAATAACTTTTTTGCGATATCACCGAATGCGCGCCAATGGTTATTTCACCGAGGGTATATAAATTGACCTCATCGCCGACCCACGCGTAATCACCTAAGGTTAATTTCCACGGATAGGTAATTTTTACTGACGGACGAATAACTACGTTTTTTCCTATTTTTGCGCCGAATAAACGTAATAAAAAAGCCCGCCAGCGATAGAATATTTGCGGCGACCAGGTAAATAATGTTGCCTGTACCGCCCACCATAATTGCACTTTAATAGCATTGCTGCCCCGGAACCCTTTCGGCACCGAGAAACCACTTAAATCTTGCATCGTTTTCCCTTATATTCAGCTTTTGTTATATAAGGCTTTCGTCTTTGAGGTAGTACGTTGGCGTAAATGCCAGGATAATTCTGCCCAGAAGCCAGGCACATGTAATATCTGCCGTTGGACTTTTTTCGCGTCGGCACACAATTCCATATTATTAGTGGTAGATACCCCACCCATAGAAAATTCAGACACCAGACCATTGAGTTTTTTAAATGCATAACCGGCTTTATACATTTTGGCTGCCAGGGCGTAATCGGAAGAAACTTTATATTCCAGGTCATAACGCCATTTTTTCAAACCGGATACCGGGAAAAATATCGCCTGATGACTGGCGGGCAGGCTGTGATAAATATACCAGCCCGGTTTGGCGCTACGTTTAATTTTATGCCCGTCGCCAAAATCCAGCAGCGCATCGCCGGTGATCATCACGTTATCTTTTTGCATTTTTAACTTACGGACAAAAATTGCGGCATCCTGATGAAAAATATCGCCTGAGTTGAGAAACAACGCGAACGTGCCTTGTGCCATCGCAATGCCCTTGTTCATGGCGTCGTAGATACCGTTATCTGGCTCGCTGACAAAGCGTAGGTTATAGATACCATTGAGTTTTTCCAGATACTCACGGGTGCCGTCGTTGGAACCGCCATCGACAACAATCCATTCGAAGCTGATATCGTCCGCCTGCGCCAGATGCGCCAGCGAGGCGTGCGTTTTGACTATCCCTTCGATGTTACGAAACGCGACGGTGATTATGCTAAGCAACATGTTCTTATTCTTACCTCGTAATATTTAACGCTTTTCGCAAAATAAACGGACAGACGATTAAAAAAGCATATTCCGGGCTAAATATCGAACCGGTAAAAAACAGCGATACCGGCGTAAAAAGATAGAGCTGCACGCGAAAATTACGATTATCGCCAAAAGCGTTGAGCATCATTTTTATCACTTTCCCCATGTACCACAGAGATAAAAACACCGCGAACCAGGAAAAATAAATAATCAGCAGATACAAACCATTGTCTATGGTTTTTCCGACATCCGCACCGTTAAATATTCCGAATGATGCGACATATTCATAAAGTGAGCCAAATCTGACTACACCGTCAATATGGGTCAAAGAATAACCGACCATCACCAGCGGACCGACAATACGATAATACGATGACGACCCTTCTGTGCCTAAATCTCCCAGACGGGTGGAAATATAAGGAAACGCGATTACCACACCAATCAGGAATACAGCCAGAGAAATCAATGCTAACGGTAACTTTTTCTTAATCGCTTCTTTATTCAGATACTGAAATGCCCACTCCAGCAAATAAAACAGGATAAAGGTCATAACACCTGAAAACGATCCGGATAATATTATTCCTGCGAGAATCATAGCATCAGTTTTAGGCGTTTTGATACCAAACTGTTTGATACTGAGCCAAATTGAGATTAACGCCAGAGCGAAAAATGCCGGTTCGAAATAAAGTGCCGTAGTTCGCTTACCGCCGAATTTAATGAAATTCAGTACATAGCTGTTGCTGTAAATCAGATATTTCGAAATCGACTCCATAATACTGCTGCCGCCGGTGAGGATAATTTGCGCCATCTCCACCGCCGCCAGCGCCACCACCAGCCCGACCACCAGATAAAAGAAACGTAATATCTTGCGATGGTTGTGTGGCGAAATCGTTTTAAAGCGAATACTCCACACCATACCAATAATGATCACAATATAGACAAACAGCATGGTTGAAGTGACATATTTACTGGCATCCAGCGACTGACCAAACAGGTAGTTGAACGCCGTGAGCCCCGCGCCAATCCCTAAGGCAATCATCAATTTTTTAACGCTGATGCGCTCTAAAAACAGCAGTAATAAGACAGGCAAAAAAGTGACGATGGTGATGGGGAAACTTTCGCCAAGCTGGGCGATTTTGACGTTAACCAGCAGGTAGATCAGCGGCAGCAGCAGGTAGCTACAGATTCTGATAGAAGTTGACATACTCCTCCAGCATCTGTTGTCCACTGTAGGCGGCGCGGCTGCGTTGGCTGAACTCAGCCAGCGTGGTACCAAATATCGCCTGTGCGATTTCCGGTTTGCTTAACTGCACCAGTTGCAGCACATCTTCTTCGCTGACGGTTTTACCACCGGTTTTTTGCAGCACTTCCCGCGCCGCATCGCTATGGGTGGCGATCACCGGCACGCCAATCGATAGCGCCTCACACAAAATCAGCGGGTAGTTATCGACACGAGAACTGAACACCAGCGCATCCATCTGATTGAGCGCGCTCATCAGCTTACGTTTGTCGGTTTCAAAGCCGTGATTGACCACATTACCAGCGGTGAACGGCGAGAACTTACCGAAGGTATGCAGTTCGATTTTGTCTCCCAGCGCCATCATCTCGCGCACCAGTTGCTGGTTAGTTTTGCCGTCGTAACGCAGGTCATGCGCCACCACCGCGATTTTCGGCTTGCCCTGGGTTTCGCGCACCGGAGGCAAATCCGCCAGAATCGCTTCGGTTGCCATATCAATACCGTTATTGATAATCCGGCAACGCCCTGGACCGTACAGGCTATTGAAAGCGTCAGCCACATGCTGGCTGGGGGAAATAAACTGACAGCCCAGCGCCAGCATCTCGCGGAACAACTGGCGTTTACCCGCCACCAGCTGGTGTGCGCGATCAATCTTCACCGGTGGATAGTTATTTAAGGTCGGGCATTTCTGGCAGCCCGTTTTCCAGCCTTCGCAACCGTCGGTAAAGGCGCAGCGCCCGGTAACGCTCCAGTGATCATGCAGCGTCCAGACCAGAGTGATGTCTGGTTTGTGGTTTTTCACTTTTTCGCAAAAGCGCACCACGCTGTTAAGATTCAACCAGTAGCTGTGTAACACATGAAAATGCAGGACTACCGGCCCCGAAGTGCGGGTTATGGAACGATACAACTCATTGAAATTGCCAAACAGATCGCGATTAAACAGACGAAACAGCGCGATGTTCGCCATCGCGGTCATCCGAGGCGTATGTTTGATGACCTGCGGATAGTTCTGATGGCTGACGCTCTCTTTGCCGCCTTTGCCGTAGCCGTAGACAAAATGTGACGCCAGCCCCTGTTGCAGCGCACGCTGGTGGAGATCTAACGCCACACCTGCCGCCCCGCCTTCCGCCAGTCTCACATTAAATTGCAGAATATTCATTTAATTACCTTCACTCGCGCTTTTTCTCCCACCACCAGCGCGTTGTCCGGGACAGAATCGAGCACCACGCTGCCCGCGCCCACGGTGACGTTGTTACCAAGCGTGATATCACCCAGAATAATGACGTTGGCACCGAGTTCGACGCCATTGCCAATGTGTGGACATGCCATGTTATCGGCGCCACGATTGCCGATAGTGACGCCGTGGCGAATGGTGAAATCATCCCCCGCCACCACGTTTTTATTGATCACTACGGCGTAACCGTGATGGATAGTAAAACGACGGCCAATGGTTGCGGCGGCCTGGATTTCATAGCCGAAAAAGCATTCAGTGATAATGCGATACAGCACCAGCAGCGGAGCCGCCCATAGATTATTGAGGGCGTTCTTTTTGCGCCACACCGAGCAAAAATGGGCGACACGATAGGCGAGAACCATGCAACACGGGCGTAAACTCCAGCTGTTAGCGCGCAGATCTTCCAGCATCCTTAACGCCCCCGTATTCCATCAGCCAGACGTTTGCCGTTACGCACCGACAGTAGCGTCAACAAAGTCCGCCAGGTCATGCGTTTATTGCGGATCTGGTAGAGGGTAAACAATTGATATTTTTTGCTGGCGCGGTCGAATTTGTCTTTGTGCTTACGGTAAAAGTGGAAGTACCCGGAGAATTTTTTCGGTGACGAGGTGATCTGCATTTCACCGTGATTGATATGCAGGATCTGCGTAGCCTCTTCCACCTTCCACGGTTCGCCATATTCCACCACCATCCGCAGGAAGATGTCGTAATCCTGTGCCGCTTTCAGTTCGGTATCAAACAGGCACTCTTTGAAACGCCACGCCCAGGTAAAAACCTGGTTGCCGATGATATTGCGTTTGTAGAACAGGCGGCGTGAATAGGGTGATTTGGGATACAGCGGCAAACTTGCCGGTTGGGAATAGACTTCTCCCTGGCAAACGTAGTCGTTGGCGTACAAAAAGGCGTGAGTAACCAGTTGCTGCTTATGGGCGAGGAAGACGCTCAGGCGGTTGGGTGTCCATTCATCATCATCATCGATCCCGGTGATGTATTCCCCTTGCGCCCGCATAATTGCCTGGTTACGTACCGCGCACGCCCCGCTATTAATGTCGTTGTAAATGTAGGTAATACGCGGATCGTTGAGGGCGGTGACGTACTGCTGAAGTTGTTCCCAGGAGGTGGAGCAATCATCCACGATGATCATCTCCCAGTTACTGTAGTCCTGGCGCAGGACCGATTTTATCGCCCGAATCGCCAGTTGTTGGCGGTTCCAGGTCGGCATATAGATTGAGATCAGCGGATTTTCTTTCATAGGTTGTTCTCCCGGCTTATGAGCTGGCTTGCTTGCCGGATGCAGCGTGAACGCCTTATCCGGCCTACGGGGCGGTGCGAATGCAGTGAACGTAGGTCGGATAAGATGCGTCAGCATCGCATCCGACAGCGGATCTCGTTATTTCGCGTCCGACTTATATTCGTATTCGTAATAGCCATAATCCTGATACGCGCTGGCGCGGCGGAAGATGGAGTTCAGAATCACCCCTTTCACCGGAATACCGTTTTGCTCAAAGCGGCTCAGACTGGTTTCCACTTCTTTCAATGTGTTGACCGCATAACGCGCCACCATTAACGTGGTTCCAACATGACGACCAACAATTGCCGCATCGGTCACTGCCAGAATCGGCGGCGTATCAATCAACACCAGGTCGTAGTTTTTACTCGCCCAGCTCACCAGTTCGGCAAAGCGTTCGCTCATCAACAGTTCAGAAGGATTTGGCGGTACCTGACCGCGCGGGATCAGGTCAAATTTGGCAATAGAGGTCGGTTTAGCAGCGGTAGTAATATCGCCCTGACCAATCAGAATTTCCGACAGACCATTGACGTTATTGGTGCCCAACAGCTCGTGGGTGTAGCCTTTGCGCATATCACAGTCGATCAACAACACCCGTTTATTGGTCTGGCTGATCACCGCCGCCAGGTTGGCGCAGACAAAGGTTTTACCTATTGACGGGCTAACCCCGGTCATCATCAACACATTGTTCTGCGCCTGCATCATCGCGAAGTGCAGACTGGTACGCAGACTACGGATGGCTTCAATCGCCAGATCGGTTGGATTCCCCACCGCCAGTAGCTGGCTTTGTTTATAGCGTTTAACCCCTTTGATGGTTTTGACGCTATCGCGCGCTTTCTGCCATTCCGACAGCGGGATGCTGGCATAGACGCTAATACCGTGTTCTTCCAGCACCTGCGGGCTTTCGATGCCGCGATTAAACAACGAGCGCAGCAGTACACCCACGATAGAGAGCATCAGGCCAAGGATAATCGCGCCGAGGATAATCAGCCCTTTCTTCGGTTTCAGCACGCCAGGCTGGGTGATTGCCGGGTCAACAATGCGCACATCGCCAACGGTGCTGGCTTCGGTGATTTTCAGCTCCTGCTCTTTATTCAGCAGTTGCATATAGACCTGCTGACCAGACTCGACATCACGCGTCAGGCGTACAATCTCCTGCTGAGTTTTCGGCATCGCCGTTACGCGACCGTTAAGTTTGGCTTTTTCGTCTTCCAGCGCCTGACGTTTCTCCAGCAAAGTACGGTACGCCGGGTGAACTTTGGTGAACAGCTTAGAAATTTCCGCCTCTTTAAAGGTCAGTTCGTTCAACTGCGCGTCGATGTTCACCATCGAATCGAGCACCGCTTTCGCTTCCAGCGGCAGATCAACAGAATCTTTATCCTGACGGAAGGCATTCAGTTTGTTTTCGGCAACATCAAGGCGGCTACGTACTTCCGGTAACTGTTGCGCGAGGAAAGCGAGGCTTTTCGACGCTTCCGCCGATTTGCGCTCAATATTTTGTTCCTGATAGTTACGGGCGATGCTGTTAAGAATGTCGCGGATCTGTTCGCGATCTTCACCGGTATAAGTCAGGCTCAGTACGCCTGCGTCTTTGCCATTCTCTGTTACCGTCAGGCTGTTTTGCAGTTGATTGATCATCCCCAGCGTGGAGTATTTGGTGACGGTAAACTCACTGCCCGGGCTGGCGTGAATGGCTTCAACCATCAGCGTGACGCCTTCTTTTTTCAGCATCTGGCCCGCTTGCCCACGGGCGCTAAAGCCGCCATCACTGCTCAGGGTGTAGTTTTTGTCATCAAGCACATTAAGCGTAAACACCTGATCCGCCATCTCTTTCGGGCGGTTAAAGGTGGTCACTTTCACCGTCTCGTTCTGGCGACCCATCAGGCGATCCCAGCCCGCACCGAAAATCGGGAACGTGTTTTTGCTCACCGCAATATCGAGGTCGAGATCGTCCACCGTTTTACCAAGCACCAGACGCGAACGAATCAACTGGATCTCGGCGTCCGATGCTGGCGGTTTGTTGGCTAATGCCGAGCCGATATCCTGCACCAGCGAATTGCCGCTGCTTTGTTCGATTTGTACCAGTGCGTCGGCGCTGTATATCGGCGTGGCGAAGAAGGTGTAAACCACGGCACAGAGGGCGAATACGGCGGTGATGCCAATTACCCACCAGCGCGCTTCAATGACGGTGCCGACCAGGCGACCAATATCGATTTCATCACTGCCCGTTACCGGAGCGGCATGTTGTTTTACTTTTTCTGTCATTCTTATACCTGCTCTGCGTTCAATGCCTGCGCCCACTGGCGGGCAGACCGTTCAAGTAATGTGTACACCGCTGCAAACGTTTCCCGGCTTTTGCGATACGGATCGGGGATTTCACATTCGTTATCCCAGTGACCAAACAGCATCACTTTGCCGCGCATCTCAGGTGCCATCTCGCATAAGCGTTCGATATGGCGCTTTTCCATGGTCAAAATCAGGTCGTAGTTGCGACACAGGCTGCGGCTGATTTGACGGGCACAGTGACCTTCCAGAGACAGTTGATGTTCTGCGGCGACGCTGATAGCGGTAGGATCAGCGCCCTTACCGACCAGCGCGCCGAGTCCAGCGGACTCCACTTTCAGCTCCGGGTGATAACGTTGCAGTAAGCGTTCCGCCGTCGGGGAACGGCAAATATTGCCGACACAGACAACTAAGATGTTGTTAAACATGACGATTACCAGTTATGAATGTCGCTGGCTGTATCCGTCATGTAACGGACACCGCTAATAGTTGGCAGCAACTGATTGATCAGACGGTTCCAGCGGGAAACCGGTGCGGTGGTGACATACACCACGTCATAAGGTTGCAGGCGGAATTCTGTCGCCATCACCAGCGACGTCGCATCGGACATATCCAGCTGGTAGATATTGGCAATCTTGCCGTTACGCCCGCCCTCGCCTTTCAGCGGACGAATGACAAAGATGCCGCTGGCGTTGGAGGTGGTCATGTCGATACCTTCGGCATTGCCCAGAGCTTCAGTCAGGGTCATGCCGCTAAAGTCCATTTTCAGGGTGCTCTGTTTCTTCACTTCACCCATCACAAATACTTTCAGATCATCATTACGCGGCACGTAGAGAATATCGCCGGGATAAAGCAGTCGGTTCTGATTGAGGTCGCCGTTTTGCATCAGCGCCTGCAAAGAAATGCGTTCTTCACGACCATTGTGTGTCAGCACCACATTGCGCCAGTCGGCTGTGTCGGTCAGGCCACCTGCGGCATTAATGGCGTCGAGAATGGTCAGTGGTACGTTGGTGATGGCCTGCTGACCGGATTTATTCACCTGACCTGAGATATAGGCTTTTTGTGAGCGGAAGGCGGCGATATTAACGTCCACCTGCGGGTCAGCGATGTACGTCGCTAAGCGGCTGGTAATATCACTGCGGATTTCAGCGAGCGTTTTCCCCACCACGTGAACCTTGCCGATATACGGGTAGAACATGGTGCCGTCAGGCTGTACCCAGTTGCCAGTGTCGCTGGAGCTGCGGTACTGACCGGCTGGCGTAGTGAGTTCCGGGTGATCCCAGACGGTGACATTAAGAACGTCGCCCGGCCCGACGCGATACTGGTAATTAGCAATCTCGCTTTCCAGCGTCATATTGGGGCGCGCCACGTTCGGGCGTGGGCGTAATTGATCAATCAGGCGCGGGGTCAGCGGATAAACATTCACCATTTTGTCGAGGTCGAAATCAGCGTCCTGCTGTTTGATGACGTCTTTACCCAGCGTAGACATATTACTGCCCGGAAGTACTGTGCAACCGCTTATCAAGGTTACTGACACCAATAATGGCATCAATTTCATTTTGGATTTCATCATTGTTTATTTATCACTTTGGCAGAGTAATTATCCTGTGCATTATTTATCGACATGCACATTTACCTTGCAGCTAATTGAATAAGAATTTAACTGGCATCAGTCCTAAAAAAATTGATTTCATCCGCAGGCTATTGACAGAATAATTCAGACTGGTCTTTCAGGCATCCAGACACGCTACCGCCCCTGGCTTTTTAGCTACCAATACACTGATTTAGTTTGGTTTTTAAAACCCTCTCAGCATACAGTCGTTTATGAGAAAGGGTTATTCAAGAAATTAACTTCCGAATATAAGGTAGCATTATGGTAATTGAATATTGGCTCTCCAATAATGCAGGAGGAAGTGTTACAGCTAACGGAATAGCAGGCAAGGTAACAATTCGACAATGGGCTATTTTTAAGAATTATAGTAAGTGTAATTTGTGGTGTTTTTTAGGAGTTTCTTTAGGTTGACAATATTTAATATAGCATCTCTATATGCGATATTTCTTAAATAATATTTTATTATTACCCCTTTTAATTCAGGGATAATGCAATGTTATAGTTCTCAAATAAAGTCAGATAAATAGTGCTGCAACATTGCATTTTTGCCCTGAATTATCCATGATCGAATTGTGACATTTGTCATACAACGAATAGGTTTTGTACTTACTATGGAATGGATTGCCGATCCGTCTATCTGGGCCGGGTTAATCACGCTGATTGTGCTCGAACTGGTCCTCGGCATTGATAACCTGGTCTTTATTGCCATCCTCGCCGAAAAACTACCGCCGAAGCAGCGCGACCGCGCACGGGTTACCGGGCTGCTGCTGGCAATGTTAATGCGCCTGTTACTGCTGGCGTCAATCTCCTGGCTGGTCACCCTGACTCAACCACTGTTCAGCTTCCGCTCATTTACCTTTAGCGCCCGCGACTTAATCATGCTGTTTGGTGGTTTCTTCCTGCTGTTCAAAGCCACGATGGAGCTGAACGAGCGACTGGAAGGGAAAGACAGCAATAACCCCACGCAACGCAAAGGTGCGAAGTTCTGGGGTGTGGTGACGCAAATTGTGGTGCTGGACGCCATCTTCTCACTCGACTCAGTGATTACCGCCGTCGGGATGGTCGACCATTTGCTGGTCATGATGGCTGCCGTCGTTATCGCTATCAGCCTGATGCTGATGGCAAGTAAACCGTTAACGCAATTTGTTAACAGTCACCCGACGATCGTTATTCTCTGCTTAAGTTTCCTGTTGATGATTGGCTTTAGCCTGGTGGCGGAAGGTTTCGGCTTCGTCATTCCGAAAGGCTATCTGTACGCTGCGATTGGTTTCTCGGTGATGATCGAGGCGCTCAATCAGTTAGCCATCTTTAACCGGCGACGTTTTCTTTCCGCTAACCAGACCCTGCGCCAGCGCACCACCGAAGCGGTAATGCGCCTGTTAAGCGGGCAAAAAGAAGATGCGGAACTGGACGCCGAAACCGCATCAATGCTGGTGGATCATGATAATCAGCAAATCTTTAATCCGCAGGAGCGGCGGATGATCGAGCGGGTGCTTAATCTTAACCAGCGTACCGTCAGCAGCATCATGACCTCGCGCCACGATATCGAGCATATCGATCTCAACGCGCCGGAAGACGAGATCCGCCAGTTGCTGGAGCGAAATCAACATACGCGTCTGGTCGTTACCGATGGCGATGACGCGGAAGATTTGCTTGGTGTTGTTCACGTTATCGATCTGCTACAACAGTCGCTGCGCGGCGAACCGCTCAATCTGCGGGTGTTGATTCGCCAGCCGCTGGTTTTCCCGGAAACCTTGCCGCTGTTACCTGCCCTGGAGCAGTTCCGCAACGCCCGCACGCACTTTGCTTTTGTGGTGGATGAGTTTGGCTCGGTGGAAGGGATTGTGACATTAAGTGACGTCACCGAAACCATTGCTGGTAACTTACCGAACGAAGTGGAAGAGATCGACGCCCGCCATGATATTCAGAAAAACGCCGACGGTTCCTGGACGGCGAATGGTCATATGCCACTGGAAGATCTGGTGCAATATGTGCCGCTGCCGCTGGATGAAAAACGTGAATATCACACCATCGCCGGGCTGCTGATGGAATATTTACAGCGTATTCCAAAACCTGGCGAAGAAGTTCAGGTGGGGAATTATTTGCTCAAAACGTTACAGGTGGAAAGCCATCGCGTGCAGAAGGTGCAGATTATTCCGCTGCGTAAGGAAGATAATTTGGAGTACGAAGTGTGATGGTATGTAGGCCTGATAAAACGCGTAAAGCGTTGCATCAGGCCTACAAATTATATCATCTGGAAACTTACATCTTCTCCAGCAACTTCTTCACATCTTTGCCATTGCGGGAATCTTTATTGCGCTCAGCCCAGTCGTGCAGGCGACGTTTGGCTTCATCCTGTAAGTGTTTGCGCAGTAACTGATCCACTTGCAGGCTGTAATTGAGTTGCTGCCAGTTGCCGTAAACCCGCAGCGGTACTGGCGTTTCTTTGAGGAAATCAATCAGTTTGCTTTCTCCGTTCCAGCCGCCAATGACGCGAATGTCAAACTGGGTATCGCAGGTCTGCTCTGCCAGATTCAACGTGCCTTCCCCTGTCAGTGCCAACACCGGCGATTGACCTTGCATGTCGTTTAACGTCACGAGGCCATTATGTAGCGTGAGATCGGTCGTAAAGCGGTCGAGACGAGTCACATTATCGAAGTTTTCAGCGACCTTCACATCACCGCCGTTACGTTCTACCGCTTGCTGAATCATCTGCTGGAAGTTCATCCCTTCCATTCGCGTGTCGGTCATTTCAACATGCGCTTGCCCTTGCCAGTTGTGGCGGAATGCGTCGGCATCAATATCAGCGCCAGAGAAGTCGCCAGCCAGAGACATTTTTCCGGTTAACGAAATCGGATAGTTAAATGCCTTCAGAATGGTGCCAATCTCAACGTTCTCCAGCCGTGGCTGGAAGCTTATACGTGGATTTGTTGATGTCGCGTCCAGCGTCCCCGGCAGCGATACCTGTCCACCGTTGAGTTTGCCTTGCAGTTGGGTGATTTCCAGCAAACCCGACTTATTGGTCATTTGCGTAGCAACATCAGTAAAATTCATCCCGCGCCAACGCACGTTACTGGCCTGCAACAAAATATCAGCCGCAAAACCTTTTAACCCCTGATAGGCCGGTTCATCAATACGCGAGGAAATGACCGGACGCGGCAGCATTGGCTGGTTCTGCCCCTGTTGCGTGGTTCCGTTTTCACTGTTAACGGCTTCATTAAGCGGTATGAGATTATCAAGATTCAGTTGCGAAAACTGCAATCTTAACAACCATTCGGGCTTTTCAGTCAGCGTGACCTGCGCTTGTCCACTAAGCGCGCTGTCATTCGCGGTCAAATTGATTTGATTAAATGAAAGGCGTTTATGTGGCTCTTGCCACTGAGCCTGGAAGCTCCCCTGCCCCTGAATACCTTGCTGTGACAGATCTGCGCCTTGCAGCTGCCAGCTAATTTGCTCAATGGCTGCGGTTAAATCATGCGGATAATCAGAAGCATCCACCGTGCCCTTGAGAGATAACGTGAGATCGCGCTGATCGCGGTTAACCCGCCCGGAGAACTCAAACGAACCGCGATGCTGTGGATCTTGTTCCATTTGCAGACGGATGTTGCGAATCGTCACCTGCTCGTCATCTTCATGCTGGAACACCAGCAGACTGTCCGCCACTTTCAGACTGGAGATATCAAACGACCAGCCGCGATTTTCTGCCAGATCCGGCAACGTATTGTCGCGCGGCGCAACAGGGGCATCGTCACGACGAACCGCTTCCGACTGTGGCGTAAGTTGAATTACCGCGCCTTTCAGCATCACCTGCTTAACGCTCAGTTGATGACTCAATAACGGCAATAACGCCACATCAAGGCGCATATTATCGGCGCGCACCAGTGGCTGGCTCGCGCCCTGGGCGGTGAGGGACATTCGCCCGGAGAGGATACTAAGCTGCGGCCAGACGTGCCAACGCAGCGGCCCATCCAACTGCAATTGATAACCACTACGTGCAGCGACCTGCTTGACCATATAGTCGCGGAAATCATTCGGATTCACCAGCAACACTAACGCAGATAATCCGGCCACCAGCACGACCAGGATTATCATCAGGGTCGTCAGAAATCGTCTCATGGTATCCTCAATGAGCCTGAATTAGTCTTTATCGATTCGGCTGGCAACCGCGCCCTGCTGGTTGCGATATTTCGCATCTTCACGACGGTTGTATGGTCGCGCCGCCGGGCCGGAAAGCGGCTCAAAACTTAACGCGCCAATTAACATGCCCGGACGCAGCGCCAGCGGCAATTTACCGGAGTTGTAAAACTCAAGCACGATGCAGCCAGACCAGCCTGGATCGATACGGTGAGCGGTAACGTGAACCATCAACCCCAGACGCGCCAGTGAGGAGCGCCCATCCAGCCAGCCCACAAGATCGGCAGGCAGCGTGACCGACTCCAGCGTCACCGCCAGCGCCAGTTCTCCCGGATGGAGATAAAACGCCTCGCCCTCGTCGAGCACGATTTCATCGCTCATCACCCGATCGAGCGCGGCGCTCACTTCATCTTTGGGACCGCTCAGATCGATAAACGCTGCCGTGTGACCACGGAAGGTACGAAACTTATTGCCCAGGCGCACATCTACCGTCGCGCCATTAATACGCTCCACCGGCGGACGTGGGTTGATCGACAAACGGCCTTCATCAAGCCAGGCTTCAATATCTCGGTCACACAGACGCATGGCATTTTCTCCTTTCGCGCATCACTCCCTTAACGCCAATTACGTCAAGGGCATACCAGGTTATCACTGAACGGTACACAATTTATCAAGCTTATTCAAAGAACTGACTTATTTTCGCTTTCAATATATCGATCGCGATGCGGTTTTTACCGCCGCGCGGCACGATAATGTCCGCATATTGTTTGGAAGGTTCAATGAATTGCAGGAACATCGGACGCACCGTTTTTTGATATTGTGCCATTACAGAATCCATCGAACGCCCACGCTCGTTAACGTCGCGCTTGATGCGGCGCATCAGGCAGATGTCCAGTGGGGTATCAACGAAAATTGAGAAGTTAAGTTCGTCACGCAAACGCGCATCCGTCAGCAGCAAGATGCCTTCGAGAATAATGACTTTCTTCGGCTCAACCTTCACCGTTTCTTTCATACGCGTATGTTCAACGTAGCTGTAAACCGGCAGGTCGATAGCCGAGCCGCGTTTCAACGCTTGTAAATGTTCAAGCAACAGACTGTGATCCATCGCGCTCGGATGGTCATAGTTGGTCTTAACGCGTTCTTCCATCGACAGATGGCTTTGATCTTTGTAGTAACAATCTTCCGGAATAACGCCGATGTGTTCATCACCCACTTGTTCACGTAATTCACGATAAAGGGTACTGGCAATGAGACTCTTGCCGGAAGCCGATGCGCCAGCAATACCGATAATGACGCACTGATGAGACTGATCAGTCATAAATTTAGCGACCTGATTAACCTGGATGTTAGGAAGGGGGCGCCGAAGCGCCAAACGCGGCAATTATAGGGATTTCATCCGCCTGATACCAGTCGAATAGCGTTGCCGCACACTTAGAGTTAATTGTTGACGATCAATTCCCTGACGCAAATTTAATTGTTCGGTTTTAACGCAAGGTAAAAAATGTTGTGTAAAGTTGCACAAATTATCTGCCACCACGTCACTTTATGAACAATCCGCATATAAAATGTAAAACTTTTGTACTAGCATAAACACAGATACTAATACTGACGACCTGGTCATACGGATAGAGCGGTAATGAGTAAACCATCACAACGTGTTTTAATTACCCTGCCTCATCCCCTGCTTCACCTCGTCAGTTTAGGTTTAGTTTCATTCATCTTTACCCTTTTCTCGCTTGAGCTTTCACAGTTCGGTACGCAACTTGCGCCACTCTGGTTCCCCACGTCCATTATGATGGTGGCATTTTACCGCCATGCCGGACGGATGTGGCCGGGAATCGCATTGGCCTGCTCGCTGGGGAATATCGCCGCATCCGTACTGCTCTTCTCTACCAGTTCGCTGAATATGACGTGGACGGCAATCAACATTGTTGAGGCCGTCGTGGGGGCAATGCTGCTGCGGAAATTGCTGCCGTGGTATAACCCACTGCAAAATCTGGCTGACTGGCTACGTCTCGCATTTGGCAGCGCCATCGTACCGCCAGTATTGGGTGGCGTGCTGGTTATCCTGCTGGTATCAGACGACGATCCGCTTAGAGCATTTCTAATCTGGGTACTTTCCGAATCAATCGGCGCACTGGCGCTAGTACCGCTAGGATTGTTATTTAAGCCACATTACCTGCTCCGTCACCGTGATCCACGGCTGTTGTTTGAAACACTACTAACATTAGCCATCACGCTGACGTTAAGCTGGCTCTCGATGCTATATCTACCGTGGCCTTTTACTTTCATTATTGTGCTACTGATGTGGAGTGCCGTGCGCCTGCCACGGATGGAAGCCTTTTTGATCTTCCTCACCACAGTGATGATGGTGTCGCTGATGATGGCGGCCGATCCGACTTTACTTGCCACGCCGCGAACCTACTTGATGAGTCACGTACCGTGGCTACCATTTTTGCTGATCCTGCTGCCCGCCAACATCATGACCATGGTGATGTACGCCTTTCGCGCTGAACGCAAGCATATTTCAGAAAGCGAAACCCGCTTTCGTAACGCTATGGAATATTCCGCCATCGGCATGGCATTAGTGGGCACCGAGGGGCAATGGCTGCAATCCAACAAAGCGTTATGCCAGTTTCTCGGTTACAGCCAGGAAGAGTTGCGCGCCCTCACCTTCCAGCAACTTACCTGGCCGGAAGATCTCAATAAAGATCTGCAACACGTTGAGAAGCTAATTAGCGGTGAAATAAATACCTACTCGATGGAGAAACGTTATTACAACCGTAATGGCGACGTTGTCTGGGCGCTGCTTGCCGTCTCGCTGGTACGCCACACCGATGGCACGCCGCTCTACTTTATTGCGCAGATTGAAGACATAAACGATCTTAAACGCACCGAACAGATTAACAAACGCCTGATGGAACGGATAACGCTGGCTAATGAAGCGGGTGGGATTGGCATCTGGGAGTGGGAACTGAAGCCGGATATTTTTAGTTGGGATAAGCGGATGTTCGAGCTATATGAAATTTCGCCACATATCAAACCGAACTGGCAGGTGTGGTATGACTGTGTGCTGCCGGAAGATCGCCAACACGCCGAAAAAGTGATTCGTGATTCATTACAGGCTCGCTTGCCTTTTAAGCTGGAATTTCGCATCACCGTGAAAGACGGTATTCGTCATATCCGCGCCCTCGCCAATCGGGTGCTGAATAAAGAAGGCGAAGTCGAACGATTGCTCGGTATTAACATTGATATGACCGAAGTGAAACAGCTGAACGAGGCGCTGTTTCAGGAAAAAGAGCGCCTGCACATTACGCTGGATTCCATCGGCGAAGCCGTGGTCTGTATTGATATGGCGATGAAAATTACCTTTATGAATCCGGTTGCCGAGAAGATGAGCGGCTGGACACAAGAAGAGGCGTTGGGCGTTCCACTATTAACAGCGTTGCAAATTACATTTGGCGACAATGGGCCGTTAATGGAGAACATTTACAGTGCCGACACGTCGCGTTCCGCTATTGAACAAGATGTCGTTCTCCACTGCCGCAACGGCGGAAGCTACGACGTCCATTACAGCATTACGCCGTTAAGTACGCTGGATGGCAGCAATATTGGTTCGGTACTGGTCATTCAGGATGTGACTGAGTCACGCAAAATGCTGCGCCAGCTTAGTTATAGCGCCTCCCATGATGCCCTGACGCATCTCACTAACCGCGCCAGTTTTGAAAAACAACTGCGAATACTGCTGCAAACGGTAAGCAGCACGCATCATCGACATGCACTGGTGTTTATCGATCTTGATCACTTTAAAGCGGTGAATGACAGCGCCGGGCACGCGGCGGGCGATGCTTTACTGCGTGAACTGGCGTCGTTGATGCTCAGTATGTTGCGCTCCAGCGATGTGCTGGCGCGACTCGGCGGTGATGAATTTGGTCTGTTGCTACCGGACTGTAATGTTGAAAGTGCCCGCTTTATCGCCACACGCATTATCAGTGCGATTAATGACTATCACTTTATGTGGGAAGGCCGCGTGCATCGGGTAGGTGCCAGCGCAGGGATTACCCTTATCGATGACAGCAATCATCAGGCGGCAGACGTGATGTCGCAGGCCGATATCGCCTGTTATGCTTCGAAAAATGGTGGGCGTGGTCGGGTGACGGTTTACGAACCACAGCAAACAGCCAAACATAGCGAACAGGCGATGATGTCACTCGATGAACAGTGGCGGATGATCAAAGAGAATCAACTGATGATGATCGCCCACGGCGTCGCTTCACCACGAATCCCGGCTACGCGTAATTTGTGGCTGATTTCGCTTAAGCTCTGGAGTAGTGAAGGTGAGACTATTGATGAACTGGCATTTCGTCGTAGTTTCAGCGATCCGGCGCTCAATCACGCCCTTGATCGTCGGATATTACATGAGTTTTTCCAGCAGACAGCAAAAGCGGTTGCCAGTAAAGGCTTAAGCATCGCCCTCCCCCTTTCCGTTGCCGGGTTAAGCAGCGCCCCGCTGGTGGATAAACTGCTTGAGCAACTGGAAAGCAGTTCCCTACCGTCACGGTTATTACATCTGATTATTCCGGCTGAAGCGATTTTCGACCACGCAGAAAATATGCATAAATTGCGGCTGGCAGGCTGCCGGATCGTGCTCAGTCAGGTGGGGCGCGATCTGCAGCTCTTCAACACGCTGAAAGCAAATATGGCGGATTATCTGCTGCTCGACGGTGAGTTATGCGCCAGCGTACAGGGTAATTTGATGGATGAGATGCTGATATCGATCATTCAGGGTCATGCCCAGCGGCTGGGGGTGAAGACCATCGCGGGGCCAGTAGCGTTGCCGCTGGTGATGGATACGCTTTCCGGCATGGGTGTTGATCTGATTTATGGCGATGTCATTGCCGACGCTCAGCCTCTGGATTTGCTGATTAATAGCAGTTATTTCGCGATTAACTGAGTATTGCCTGATGCGACGCTGACGCGTCTTATCAGGTCTACAATTCGCTCATTCCCCAGACTGGATAAGACGACCAGCATCATACTTCTTCTGGTTGCCAGCCTTCCGTATACCAGATATGCAACAGCGCATAAGAACGCCAGGGTTTCCAGCGTTCGGCATAACGGCGGATTTGTGCCGGCGTCATTCCTGGAAATCGCTGTTTAATCAAATAATCATCCGGCAGGAAAACATCTTTCGCTTGCCAGCCACGCAAGGCGAAATAATTCGCCGTCCAGCGCCCAATTCCAGGAAATGTTTGCAGCGTTTTCATCGCTTGCTCAACGTCGCCCGGCATTTTCATCGGCAAGGAGCCATCCAGTGCCGCATTGGCTAAATGAATCAGCGCCTCTGCCCGTTTCAACGGCATCCCCAACCCTTTTAGTGCCAGCGGGTCGGCAGCTGCCAGTCGTTGGGGCGTGGGAAAGCAGACATATTCAGGGAAATCATCCAGCCGTTCGCCATAAAGCTGCGCCACTTTGGCAGTCAATTTTGCCGCCATCGCCACGCTCACCAGTTGGCCTAAAATCGCGCGCACGCCCTGCTCAAAAGCATCAACACTCCCGGGCAGACGTAGCCCTGGCCGCGCAGCGCCTAACTCGCCCAATGCACCGTTAACAATCTGCGGATTACATTGCAGATCAAACAGGCGGCTCATTTTCGCCAGGCACTCGGTCGCTACCGCTTCTAATCCCGAACTTACATTCACTTGCAACGTATTAGTTTCGACATCAGGAACCACCTTTATCACGCCGCGATGTTCGCCCACCGCCAGACTACGGGCATAATAATTGTCCGTGACTGTTTCTACGCCACTCACCGCACGGACGGCAAGAAATCCCAACATCCACGACCAGTCATACGGCGGCTGCCAGTTCAGGGTATACATCGCATCTCCTTTTTTATCCGCTTTCAGCATAAACGTTATTCAGACGCTGCGCTTTGCTTTCATATTCCGGTTGTCGCGACGGCAACATTTCGCTAAAGTCACGCCCCTTCTTCACCGGCATGGGGATTATTTCGTGTTTATTGGTTTTGATTACGGTACAGCAAACTGTTCAGTGGCGGTGATGCGCGACGGTAAACCGCAGATGTTGAAAATGGAAAATGACAGCACGCTGCTGCCTTCAATGCTTTGCGCACCAACGCGTGAAGCAGTAAGCGAGTGGCTGTACCGCCATCATGATGTTCCGGCAAACGATGATGAAACGCAGGCGCTGTTACGTCGGGCGCTTCGTTATAACCGCGAAGAAGATATCGACGTCACGGCGAAAAGCGTGCAGTTCGGTCTTTCCTCACTGGCGCAGTATATTGATGATCCGGAAGAAGTGTGGTTTGTGAAATCACCGAAATCGTTCCTCGGTGCCAGCGGGTTAAAACCACAGCAGGTGGCGCTGTTTGAGGATCTGGTCTGCGCAATGATGTTGCACATTCGCCAACAAGCGCAGGCGCAACTGCCAGAAACAATTACCCAGGCAGTCATTGGTCGTCCAATCAACTTCCAGGGATTGAGCGGCGATGAAGCAAACGCCCAGGCGCAAGGGATTCTGGAACGTGCGGCGAAGCGTGCCGGATTCAAGGATGTGGTATTCCAGTACGAGCCGGTGGCGGCAGGGCTGGATTACGAAGCCACCTTGCAGGAAGAAAAACGCGTACTGGTGGTGGATATCGGCGGTGGTACTACTGACTGTTCATTGCTGCTGATGGGGCCGCAGTGGCGTTCGCGTCTCGATCGTGAATCCAGCCTACTGGGTCACAGTGGTTGCCGTATTGGTGGTAACGATCTGGATATCGCGCTGGCATTTAAACATCTGATGCCGCTACTGGGCATGGGTGGCGAAACCGAAAAAGGTATCGCCCTGCCGATCCTACCGTGGTGGAATGCGGTTGCCATCAACGACGTACCTGCGCAGAGTGATTTCTACAGTAGCGCCAACGGTCGCCTGCTTAACGACCTGGTACGCGACGCCCGCGAGCCAGAGAAAGTCGCCCTGTTACAGAAAGTCTGGCGGCAACGTTTAAGTTATCGTCTGGTGCGCAGCGCGGAAGAGTGCAAAATTGCCCTTTCAAGCGCAGCGGAAACCTGCGCGTCGCTGCCGTTTATCGGTGACAAACTGGCAACGTTGATTAGCCAGCATGGACTGGAAAGCGCCCTCAACCAGCCGCTGGCGCGGATTCTGGAACAGGTGCAACTGGCGCTGGATAACGCCCAGGAAAAACCAGACGTCATCTATCTGACAGGTGGTAGCGCCCGATCGCCGCTGATTAAAAAGGCACTGGCGGAACAGCTGCCGGGCATCCCGATTGCAGGTGGCGACGACTTTGGCTCCGTCACCGCCGGGCTGGCGCGCTGGGCAGAGGTAGTATTTCGTTAAATAAGAAATGGCTCAGCAGCGGCTTAAATCTGCCTGCGCCTGAGCCAGTTTTCCTGCCGCCTGATGTAACGGCGCCATCAACGGCATGGTTCGTGCGGTAGCATGAAGGCGAAATCGCTGTAACTCTGCCGCGCCCTCTGTCAATGCGGCTTCCAGCCGATGACGTTTGGCGGTCATTTTCGCCATTACCGCTTGTCTGTCTGCTGGCGTTACCGCTTCGTTCGGCCTGAAAACAAAACGGCGTTCGCAACTCGCTTTCCAGTCAATAACCGCCTGAGTCAGATGGTCGCCAAATCCTTTCACTTGTTTAACTCCACGGCGGTTCACATCTGCCGCTGTTTCGATACCAAAGAACCGTAACGCCGCTTTACGCGCGGGACCAACACCGGGAATAGAGGCAACATCAATAAAAAATCCCTCCAGAAACTTCTGCTTCTGGCGTTCCCTTGCGGTGTTGTGAAGTGCTGTCAACTCGCGTTTTTCGTCTTCCGGCAATCCCAAAAGCTCGTCCTTCATTTTTTCAAGCATCGTCCGTTTGGCGATAAAACCTTCCAGCCCACCCACCTGCTGGATCTGGTTAACTAAATGGTCATAGTCCATTTTTGCACGATTAAACGCCTCACGGCGTTGCTGGATTTCTGCTTTGTACGCTTTGCTTGTCAGGCTGCCAATAATCCAGATAGCCGCCAGCACAGGAACTAAAATAATATAACGCGGTTCTGCCTGAAGGCCGCAAAGCAACAGCGATAACGCTGACAGTACGATCTCAATCAGAATGATGTATTCACTCCGTAACAGGCCGAAAGGAAGCGGCCTGCCAGTCGGTTGGAAGTGATCGGGTAATGGCAGTTGCAATGCTGGCGGTGCTACTGATGCCATCACCATCGCCCAGACTTTCGCCAGCACAAAATCCCCGCCGGTGGTAACAACCTCTTCGCCGAGATCAATAAAATAGATAACGCCTTGATTATCCAGAGCACACCACGGGCAGTCGGTCAAATGACCGGGGTAAACATGCATTACCGAAGCAGTACATTTCTTTAACTGTTGGCGTAGAGAATCCAGTGCCGCTACCCACGCTTTTGCCGTCGGACGCGCGGTTGCCACGCCACTTTCGGTGAATGCCTGCTGAAACATGCCTTCAACATCACCCGGTAACATCGATAGCGGAATAGATCGTGGCGGCGGTTTTAAGCCACGTCGCTGATTGTCTGATGCATAGGCATAACGGAAATGGGCAATATCCTTCTCCAGCGCATTACCCGCTTCGGCAATAAGCGGTACACCGGAATAAGGATGCCGACCACCAAACAAGACGTGAAAAATCAGCAACGCAAGGCCAAAATTATCGTGATTTACGGTGCGCTCAAATCCAACAAATGACGGCAAGGTTTGCAGCTCTGGCGGCGTAAAATGCGACACGCCGACTTCGCATAAATGCAGCGTGCCATTAGCGTTAATCTGAAAGGAGTCGCTGTCGATCAACACCACTTTGCTGTCACGGCCTACCATAAAGCTGTTCTGGTTTACGTCACCCACGACATGCCCGTGCTCGTGAACCGTAGCAAAAGATGAAGCAATATTGCGCGCAACATAGAGTAGAAAATCCCATGCACAATGAGGGTAACGTTGACGACGATGTGCCGGGCTATAGATCATATGAATCGGTTCTTTGCCGGAGACTTTCGGCATCATAAAACCGATAACTTTTCCGCCTCGTCCAGCGTGAAGCGTTGACTGCGGCCAGGCGACATAATTGAGCAACTGCGCGTCAGCTGTCGCAGCCATAAAGGCAAGTTTGTCCCGTTTTAAGGCGGGTGGCGGCGTGTGATAAATCTTGGCGACGCTATCGACAAACTCATTGATATCATAAACCGCGCCTTCGCCGCCTTTGCCTAATTCATGACCTGGCGTCACGCAATCGCCAGCTGCGGTATATATAGTTGATTTCACGGCAACCACATGGCCAGCGCCAGCGTTTTATCATCATCGGTGCGTTCATTCACTGCGGGGCAGGACAAAAATTGCTTTAGCAAATCTGGCAATATATCGCGTTGTTCTGACGTTGCTGACGCCAGTCCATTGAAAAATGGCGCAAAGAAAGGTACATGGGGAGAATTTTCCATCATATTTAACGCCAGCCGCTGAATACCGTCCGTAAATGCAGCCACTTTTATCACCTGCGCATCGCAACTGTAAGTCTCAAGGCGCGTGACAGCATCTTCATCAGTAATGAAATAGGTCATATTGGCATATTCGCCATTCATCGGCGTTAGTGGTAGCTGTAGCCCTTCACCAAAATCCACCACCACGCCACCATCGCCAATCTGCATAATCAACGTGCCGGTCGCTGATGATATAACGCCCAGAAAAGTACAGGAAAAATCACGAACCGCCAGTTCTTCAGCTTGTGCACGGGCAGTAATACGGTGGCGAATTGCCAGCACAATATCTGTCGCAAGCACATCATTCAGACCACATTCACCACCCTGTACTTTTTGCATCATAAACGCCATCGCTTCATTGACGGCGAGCGTCGCGCCTTCGCCACCCTGCGAAACGCTACCTGCACCATCAGCAAGGAACATCACCAGTAACGGTTGCTGGTCGTTTAGCCAGACAACCTGCATCTGGCAGGCATCCTGGCAAGGTAAGTCCGCGCTGATATGCGACGTTCCGACGGCTGATGAATAGACCAGACGCCAGCTCACACTGACGTCCAGCCTTTTGGCGCTTCCAGTACAACTTCCGTTCCCGGCGTGGAGCGGGAAACCGAACGTAGCGAACTAGATAACCAGCTAAACAGTTCACGGAATTGTAATCCCTGCAACGGCAAAGGCTGACGGACGCTGATTTGTGCCAGAGTATTCATATCAGCCCCCTGAACACCGATGGTAAAGAAGGCAAACTTCTTATCTTCTTCTCCCTGAAACACTTTACTGGCAGCAGCCTGCCACTCATCGGTTGGCGCGCCATCGGTGATCAAGAAAATCCACGGGCGATAATACGAAATACCATTTGCACGGTACTCACGTTTCCGCTCCTCAACCATATTCAGGGCTTTGGTAATTGCAGCGCCCATTGGCGTATTGCCTTGAGCAAACAAGATGGGCGGGAAAAAGTTAGCGGCGCTGGTAAATGGTTGTTCCACATGCACCGGGCCGAAAGTCACAATGCCGAGTTCCACTCTTTTTAAGGCCAGCGGATCGGCAAGCAGTTCATCGCGAAAGGTCACCAATCCTGCGTTAAGTTCGTTAATGGGTCTACCGCTCATCGAGCCAGAAACATCCAGCAGCAAAATACAGGGGCAACGTGGTTCCGGGTTACTGGCAAAATCGCTGGTGGCAAACGTAATTTGTTCGCTCATAAGAAATCCTTTCTTAGAGAATTATTGAGGTTCGGTATCATACCGAGAGCAATAATAAATTTAGAGCAAGCGAAGATACTTTCAGAATTAAGCCCGGCGGCGCAGATAAGTTTGCTATTCGCCTCGCAAGAACGTGGGCTTACAGATTGACAATAAGGGTGGAGTAACATAAGTTCAGGAGTGAGGGTAGAGCGGGGTTTCCCCCGCCCTGGTAGTCTTAGTAAGCTGGCCAGCTAATGACTAAGAGCACCACGATGATGAGTATCTTCATCATGACCCTTTCCTTATTTAGGCCCCTTCCTCGGGAGGGGCTTTCCCGTTTCAGCGTCCCGCTGAAATCGTCGGCTTACCTCCTTTCGCCATGTACGCAGTCTATCGCTGACTCGCGGATAACATAGTTTCATCTGTGATTATTGCGTAACGACTCGCAAAGAATATTTGCTGGCAGGCTCGCAGACGGCAAAGCCTGCGGATTGACAATCTGACCGTGAAGGCATATTTTCAGGAGTGAGGGTAGAGCGGGGTTTCCCCCGCCCTGGTAGTCTTAGTAAGCCGGTAAGCTAATCACTAAGAGCACCACGATGATGACTAACTTCATCATGACCCTGTCCTTATTTAAGGCCCCTTCCTCGGGAGGGGCTTTCCCGTTTCAGCGTCCCGCTGAAATCGTCGGCTTACCTCCTTTCGCCATGTACGTAGTCTATCGCTAACTTGCAGAGAAAATAGTTTCCTGCGTCATTACTGGATGCGCGCTCGCAAAGTGCACCACCATTCAGACTATTCGCGAAACTGTTTCATAATTCCTCCATTTTTCTCCCTTATTGGCTGGCTACACTAGTAACATTGCGCGAAACGTTTCAGGAAGAGAAACTCTTAACGATGAAAGACAGTTATAAATCCCGTTGGGTAATTGTAATCGTGGTGGTTATCGCCGCCATCGCTGCATTCTGGTTCTGGCAAGGCCGCAATGAATCCCAGAGCGCAGCCCCAGGTGCGACGAAACAAGCACAGCAGCCGCCAGCGGGTGGTCGCCGTGGTATGCGTTCCGGCCCTTTAGCACCAGTACAGGCGGCAACCGCCATTGAACAGGCCGTTCCACGTTATCTCACCGGGCTTGGCACTATTACCGCCGCTAATACTGTTACGGTGCGCAGCCGCGTGGACGGTCAACTGATGGCGTTGCATTTCCAGGAAGGCCAGCAGGTCAAAGCAGGCGATTTACTGGCAGAGATTGACCCCAGCCAGTTCAAAGTCGCATTAGCACAAGCCCAGGGGCAACTGGCAAAAGATAAAGCCACACTTGCCAACGCGCGCCGTGATTTGGCGCGTTATCAACAACTGGCAAAAACCAATCTCGTTTCCCGTCAGGAACTGGACGCCCAACAGGCGCTGGTCAGTGAAACCGAAGGCACCATTAAAGCCGATGAAGCGAGCGTCGCCAGCGCACAACTGCAACTCGACTGGAGCCGGATTACTGCGCCAGTCGATGGTCGCGTTGGCCTGAAGCAGGTTGATGTCGGTAACCAAATCTCCAGTGGTGATACCAGCGGGATTGTGGTGATCACCCAGACGCATCCTATCGATTTGCTCTTCACCCTGCCGGAAAGCGATATCGCCACCGTTGTGCAGGCACAAAAAGCCGGAAAACCGCTGGTTGTTGAAGCCTGGGATCGCACCAACTCGAAGAAGTTAAGTGAAGGCACGCTGTTAAGTCTCGATAACCAAATCGATGCCACTACTGGCACCATTAAAGTGAAAGCGCGCTTCAATAATCAGGATGATGCGCTGTTTCCCAATCAGTTTGTTAACGCACGCATGTTAGTGGACACCGAACAAAACGCCGTGGTGATCCCCACCGCCGCCCTGCAAATGGGCAACGAAGGCCATTTTGTCTGGGTGCTGAATAGCGAAAACAAAGTCAGCAAACATCTGGTGACGCCGGGCATTCAGGACAGTCAGAAAGTGGTGATCCGCGCGGGTATTTCCGCAGGCGATCGCGTAGTAACAGACGGCATTGATCGCCTGACTGAAGGAGCGAAAGTGGAAGTGGTGGAAGCCCAGAGCGCCACCTCGCCGGAAGAGAAAGCCACCAGCCGTGAATACGCGAAAAAAGGAGTGCGCTCCTGATGCAGGTGTTACCTCCGAGCAGCACAGGCGGCCCGTCGCGCCTGTTTATTATGCGCCCTGTCGCCACCACGCTGCTGATGGTGGCGATCTTACTCGCCGGGATTATCGGCTATCGCGCCCTGCCCGTTTCGGCGCTGCCGGAAGTGGACTACCCGACTATTCAGGTGGTCACGCTCTACCCCGGCGCCAGCCCGGATGTCATGACCTCTGCCGTTACCGCGCCGCTCGAACGCCAGTTTGGGCAGATGTCTGGCCTGAAACAGATGTCATCGCAGAGTTCCGGCGGCGCGTCAGTTATCACCTTGCAGTTCCAGCTAACATTACCGCTGGATGTCGCCGAGCAGGAAGTGCAGGCCGCGATTAACGCCGCCACTAACCTGTTGCCGAGCGACCTGCCTAACCCGCCGGTTTACAGCAAAGTGAACCCGGCAGATCCGCCAATCATGACACTCGCTGTCACCTCAACCGCCATGCCGATGACGCAGGTGGAAGATATGGTGGAAACCCGCGTCGCGCAGAAAATCTCGCAGATTTCCGGCGTCGGGCTGGTGACGCTTTCCGGCGGTCAGCGTCCGGCTGTTCGCGTCAAACTTAACGCCCAGGCGATTGCCGCTCTTGGCCTGACCAGCGAAACCGTGCGCACCGCCATTACTGGCGCTAACGTTAACTCAGCCAAAGGTAGCCTCGACGGCCCTTCCCGCGCGGTCACGCTGTCGGCGAACGACCAGATGCAATCCGCAGAAGAGTATCGCCAGCTAATCATCGCCTACCAGAACGGCGCGCCGATTCGTCTGGGCGATGTCGCAACTGTAGAGCAAGGTGCAGAAAACAGCTGGCTCGGCGCGTGGGCGAACAAAGAACAGGCCATTGTGATGAATGTTCAGCGCCAGCCCGGTGCTAACATTATCTCCACCGCCGACAGCATCCGGCAGATGCTGCCACAGCTCACCGAAAGTTTGCCGAAATCGGTAAAAGTAACGGTGCTTTCCGATCGCACCACCAACATCCGCGCATCGGTCGACGATACCCAGTTTGAATTGATGATGGCTATCGCGCTGGTAGTCATGATTATCTATCTGTTTTTGCGCAACATTCCGGCGACCATCATTCCCGGCGTTGCGGTGCCGCTGTCATTAATCGGCACCTTCGCAGTCATGGTGTTTCTCGATTTTTCGATCAATAACCTGACGCTGATGGCGTTAACTATCGCCACCGGGTTCGTGGTCGATGACGCCATCGTGGTGATCGAGAACATTTCGCGCTATATCGAAAAAGGCGAAAAACCGCTGGCGGCTGCGCTCAAAGGCGCAGGTGAAATCGGTTTTACCATTATCTCGCTGACCTTCTCGCTGATTGCAGTGCTGATCCCGCTACTGTTTATGGGCGATATCGTCGGGCGACTGTTCCGCGAGTTTGCCATTACCCTGGCGGTAGCAATTTTGATCTCAGCCGTGGTGTCGCTGACCCTGACGCCGATGATGTGCGCGCGGATGCTCAGCCAGGAGTCGCTGCGTAAACAAAACCGCTTCTCCCGCGCCTCGGAAAAAATGTTCGACGGGATAATCGCCGCCTATGGTCGGGGGCTTGCGAAGGTGCTGAATCATCCGTGGCTGACTTTAAGCGTGGCGCTCAGCACCCTGCTGCTTAGTGTGCTGCTGTGGGTGTTCATTCCGAAAGGCTTCTTCCCGGTGCAGGACAACGGCATTATTCAGGGCACTTTGCAGGCACCGCAATCCAGCTCCTTTGCCAATATGGCCCAGCGGCAACGCCAGGTCGCGGACGTGATTTTGCAGGATCCGGCAGTGCAAAGTTTGACCTCATTTGTTGGCGTTGATGGCACTAACCCGTCGCTGAACAGTGCGCGTTTGCAGATCAACCTCAAACCGTTGGAGGAACGTGATGATCGGGTGCAAAAAGTCATCGCCCGTCTGCAAACGGCGGTGGATAAAGTGCCGGGCGTCGATCTCTTCCTGCAACCGACGCAGGATCTGACCATCGATACTCAGGTCAGCCGCACCCAGTACCAGTTTACCTTGCAGGCCACGTCACTGGATGCGCTCAGTACCTGGGTGCCGCAGCTCATGGAAAAACTCCAGCAACTGCCACAGCTTTCTGATGTCTCCAGCGACTGGCAGGACAAAGGGCTGGTGGCGTATGTCAATGTTGATCGCGACAGCGCCAGCCGTCTGGGTATCAGCATGGCGGATGTCGATAACGCCCTGTACAACGCGTTTGGTCAGCGGCTGATTTCCACTATTTATACTCAGGCCAACCAGTATCGCGTGGTGCTGGAACACAACACCGAAAATACTCCTGGGCTGGCGGCGCTGGATACCATTCGCCTGACCAGCAGCGACGGCGGCGTGGTGCCGTTAAGCTCAATTGCCAAAATTGAGCAGCGTTTTGCGCCGCTCTCTATCAATCATCTGGATCAATTCCCCGTAACGACCATCTCCTTTAACGTGCCGGATAACTATTCGCTGGGCGATGCGGTGCAGACGATTATGGACACCGAAAAGACGCTGAATCTGCCGGTGGATATCACCACGCAGTTCCAGGGTAGCACCCTCGCCTTCCAGTCGGCGCTGGGCAGTACTGTCTGGCTGATTGTCGCGGCGGTGGTGGCGATGTATATCGTGCTCGGCATTTTGTACGAAAGCTTTATTCATCCAATCACCATTCTCTCGACGCTACCCACCGCAGGTGTCGGCGCATTGCTGGCGTTGATGATTGCCGGTAGTGAACTGGATGTGATCGCCATTATCGGCATTATTTTGCTGATCGGTATTGTGAAGAAAAACGCCATCATGATGATCGACTTCGCGCTGGCCGCCGAGCGCGAGCAAGGCATGTCGCCGCGCGATGCCATTTACCAGGCTTGTCTGCTGCGTTTTCGTCCGATCCTGATGACAACCCTGGCAGCTCTGCTTGGCGCGTTGCCGCTGATGTTGAGTACCGGAGTCGGCGCGGAACTGCGCCGTCCGTTAGGCATTGGCATGGTCGGCGGTCTGGTTGTCAGCCAGGTGCTGACGCTGTTTACCACGCCGGTGATTTATCTGCTGTTCGACCGTCTGGCATTGTGGGCAAAAAGCCGCTTTGCCCGTCATGAAGAGGAGGCGTAAGTGAAGTTTTTCGCTCTCTTCATTTACCGCCCGGTGGCGACGATTTTACTGTCGGTTGCCATTACCCTGTGCGGCATACTGGGCTTCCGTATGCTGCCGGTCGCTCCGCTGCCGCAGGTCGATTTTCCGGTGATTATGGTCAGCGCCTCGCTGCCTGGGGCGTCGCCAGAGACAATGGCGTCTTCCGTTGCCACGCCGCTGGAACGCTCGCTTGGGCGTATTGCCGGGGTCAGTGAGATGACCTCCAGCAGTTCGCTCGGCAGCACGCGCATTATTTTGCAGTTTGATTTTGACCGGGATATCAACGGCGCGGCGCGCGATGTGCAGGCGGCGATCAACGCCGTACAAAGTTTGCTGCCCAGCGGGATGCCCAGCCGCCCGACCTATCGCAAAGCAAACCCGTCGGATGCGCCAATTATGATCCTGACGCTGACGTCCGATACTTATTCCCAGGGTGAACTGTACGATTTCGCCTCGACGCAGCTGGCTCCGACGATTGCGCAAATCGACGGCGTCGGTGATGTCGATGTCGGCGGCAGCTCGCTGCCCGCCGTGCGAGTCGGGCTGAATCCGCAGGCGCTGTTTAATCAGGGCGTATCGCTGGACGATGTGCGCACCGCCATCAGCAATGCCAACGTGCGTAAACCGCAGGGGGCGCTGGAGGATGGCACTCACCGCTGGCAGATCCAGACCAACGATGAACTAAAAACCGCCGCCGAATATCAGCCACTGATTATTCATTACAACAACGGCGGCGCGGTTCGTCTGGGCGATGTGGCGACGGTGACCGACTCGGTGCAGGATGTGCGCAACGCCGGGATGACCAACGCCAAACCGGCTATTTTGCTGATGATCCGCAAGCTGCCGGAAGCCAATATTATCCAGACGGTTGACAGCATCCGGGCAAAATTACCGGAGTTGCAGGAGACCATTCCGGCGGCGATTGATCTGCAAATTGCCCAGGATCGCTCCCCCACCATTCGCTCCTCGCTGGAAGAAGTCGAGCAAACGCTGATTATCTCGGTGGCACTGGTGATTCTGGTGGTCTTTTTATTCCTGCGCTCGGGTCGCGCCACTATTATTCCCGCCGTTGCGGTGCCCGTTTCGCTGATTGGTACGTTTGCGGCGATGTATCTGTGCGGATTCAGTCTCAATAACCTGTCGCTGATGGCGCTCACCATCGCCACAGGCTTTGTCGTGGATGACGCCATCGTGGTGCTGGAAAACATCGCCCGTCATCTGGAAGCGGGGATGAAACCGCTACAGGCCGCACTGCAAGGTACTCGCGAAGTCGGCTTTACGGTGCTGTCGATGAGTCTGTCACTGGTGGCGGTGTTCCTGCCGCTACTGTTGATGGGTGGATTGCCGGGGCGCTTATTGCGCGAATTTGCCGTGACGCTTTCAGTCGCCATTGGCATTTCGCTGCTGGTTTCTCTGACGCTAACGCCGATGATGTGCGGCTGGATGCTGAAAGCCAGCAAGCCGCGTGAACAAACACGGTTACGTGGTTTTGGCCGGATGCTGGTTGCGCTGCAACAAGGCTACGGTAAGTCGCTGAAATGGGTACTCAATCACACCCGTCTGGTGGGCGTGGTGCTGCTTGGCACCATTGCGCTCAATATCTGGCTGTATATCTCGATCCCGAAAACCTTCTTCCCGGAGCAGGACACCGGCGTGCTGATGGGCGGGATACAGGCGGATCAGAGCATTTCGTTTCAGGCAATGCGCGGTAAGTTGCAGGATTTTATGAAAATTATCCGTGACGATCCGGCAGTGGATAATGTCACCGGCTTTACCGGTGGTTCGCGGGTTAACAGCGGAATGATGTTTATCACCCTCAAGCCACGCGACGAACGCAGCGAAACGGCGCAGCAAATTATCGACCGTCTGCGCGTGAAGCTGGCAAAAGAGCCGGGGGCGAATCTGTTCCTGATGGCGGTACAGGATATTCGCGTTGGTGGGCGTCAGTCGAACGCCAGCTACCAGTACACGTTGTTATCCGACGACCTGGCGGCGCTGCGCGAATGGGAGCCGAAAATCCGCAAAAAACTGGCAACGTTGCCGGAACTGGCGGACGTTAACTCCGACCAGCAGGATAACGGCGCGGAGATGAACCTGGTTTACGATCGCGACACGATGGCGCGGCTGGGGATCGATGTGCAGGCCGCCAACAGCCTGCTGAATAATGCCTTTGGTCAGCGGCAAATCTCGACCATTTACCAGCCAATGAACCAGTATAAAGTGGTGATGGAAGTGGATCCGCGCTATACCCAGGACATCAGCGCGCTGGAAAAAATGTTCGTCATTAATAACGAAGGCAAAGCGATCCCGTTGTCGTATTTCGCCAAATGGCAACCGGCGAACGCGCCGCTGTCGGTGAGTCATCAGGGATTATCGGCGGCCTCGACCATCTCGTTCAACCTGCCGACCGGGAAATCGCTTTCGGACGCCAGTGCGGCAATCGATCGTGCGATGACGCAGCTTGGCGTGCCTTCGACGGTGCGCGGCAGTTTTGCCGGAACGGCGCAGGTGTTCCAGGAGACGATGAACTCGCAGGTGATCCTGATTATCGCCGCCATCGCCACGGTGTATATCGTGCTGGGTATCCTTTACGAGAGTTACGTACATCCGTTGACGATTCTCTCCACCCTACCCTCGGCGGGCGTTGGGGCGCTGCTGGCGCTGGAGCTGTTCAATGCCCCGTTCAGCCTAATCGCCCTGATAGGGATCATGTTATTAATCGGCATTGTGAAGAAAAACGCCATCATGATGGTCGATTTTGCGCTCGAAGCTCAAAGGAATGGAAATCTGACGCCGCAGGAAGCCATTTTCCAGGCCTGTCTGCTGCGTTTTCGTCCGATTATGATGACTACCCTGGCGGCGCTGTTTGGTGCGCTGCCGCTGGTGTTATCTGGCGGCGACGGCTCGGAACTGCGTCAACCATTAGGGATCACTATTGTCGGCGGTCTGGTAATGAGTCAGCTCCTGACGCTATATACCACGCCGGTGGTGTATCTTTTTTTCGACCGTCTGCGGCTGCGTTTTTCGCGAAAATCTAAAGAAACGGTAACCGAGTAAATGACAGATCTTCCTGACAGCACCCGCTGGCAATTGTGGATTGTGGCTTTCGGCTTCTTTATGCAGTCGCTGGACACCACCATCGTCAACACCGCCCTTCCCTCAATGGCGCAAAGCCTGGGGGAAAGCCCGCTGCATATGCACATGGTCATTGTCTCTTATGTGCTGACCGTGGCGGTGATGCTGCCTGCCAGCGGCTGGCTGGCGGACAAAGTCGGCGTGCGCAATATTTTCTTTACCGCTATCGTGCTGTTTACCCTCGGTTCGCTGTTTTGCGCGCTCTCCGGCACCCTTAATGAACTGTTGCTGGCACGTGCGTTACAGGGCGTAGGCGGTGCGATGATGGTGCCGGTCGGCAGGCTAACGGTGATGAAAATTGTTCCGCGCGAGCAATATATGGCGGCGATGACCTTTGTCACGCTGCCCGGTCAGGTCGGCCCGCTGCTCGGTCCGGCGCTTGGCGGTCTGCTGGTGGAGTACGCGTCGTGGCACTGGATCTTTTTGATCAACATTCCGGTGGGGATTATCGGTGCGATCGCCACGCTAATGTTAATGCCAAACTACACCATGCAGACGCGGCGCTTCGATCTCTCCGGCTTTCTGTTGCTGGCGGTTGGCATGGCAGTGTTAACGCTGGCGCTGGATGGCAGTAAAGGCACAGGACTTTCGCCGCTGGCGATTGTCGGCCTGGTGGCGGTTGGCGTAGTGGCACTGGTGCTTTATCTGCTGCACGCCAGAAATAACAACCGCGCCCTTTTCAGTCTGAAACTGTTCCACACCCGCACCTTTTCGCTGGGTCTGGCGGGAAGTTTTGCCGGACGTATTGGCAGCGGTATGTTGCCCTTTATGACGCCGGTTTTCCTGCAAATCGGCCTCGGTTTTTCGCCGTTCCATGCCGGACTGATGATGATCCCCATGGTGCTCGGCAGCATGGGAATGAAACGTATTGTGGTGCAGGTGGTTAACCGCTTTGGTTATCGTCGGGTGCTGGTGGCAACCACGCTGGGTCTGTCGCTGGTCACATTGCTGTTTATGGCCACCGCGATGCTTGGCTGGTACTACGTTTTGCCATTCGTTCTGTTTTTACAAGGAATGGTCAACTCAACGCGTTTCTCCTCCATGAACACCCTGACGCTGAAAGATCTACCAGACAATATGGCGAGCAGCGGCAACAGCCTGCTGTCGATGATTATGCAATTGTCGATGAGTATCGGTGTGACCATCGCCGGGCTGCTGCTGGGTCTTTTTGGCTCCCAACATGTCAGCGTTGACAGCGGCACCACACAAACCGTCTTTATGTACACCTGGCTTAGCATGGCGTTTATCATCGCCCTTCCGGCGTTCATCTTTGCCAGAGTTCCGAACGATACGCATCAAAACGTGGCTATTTCGCGGAGAAAAAGGAGCGCGCAATGAAGTTCTGGCGACCCGGCATTACCGGCAAACTGTTTCTGGCGATCTTCGCCACCTGCATTGTGTTATTGATAACAATGCACTGGGCAGTACGGATCAGTTTTGAGCGCGGCTTTATCGATTACATTAAGCATGGTAATGAACAGCGGCTGCAAATGCTCGGAGATGCACTTGGCGAGCAGTACGCCCAGCACGGTAACTGGCGCTTTCTGCGTAATAACGATCGTTTTGTATTTCAGATACTGCGCTCATTTGAACATGATAATAATGAAGACAAACCGGGTCCCGGTATGCCGCCACACGGCTGGCGTACTCAGTTCTGGGTGGTCGATCAAAACAACAAAGTGCTGGTTGGCCCACGCTCTCCCATTCCACCGGACGGTACAAGGCGCCCTATTCTGGTCAATGGTGTTGAAGTTGGCGCGGTGATCGCCTCACCCGTTGAACGGTTAACCCGCAATACCGATATCAATTTCGATAAACAACAGCGGCAAACCAGTTGGCTGATTGTCGCTTTATCTACCTTACTGGCGGCGCTGGCGACATTCCCACTGGCGCGCGGTTTGCTCGCTCCAGTGAAACGGCTGGTGGATGGCACGCACAAACTTGCGGCGGGCGATTTCACAACCCGCGTGACGCCCACCAGTGAAGATGAACTGGGCAAACTGGCACAAGACTTCAACCAGCTCGCCAGCACGCTGGAGAAAAACCAACAGATGCGCCGCGATTTTATGGCTGATATCTCTCACGAACTGCGCACGCCTTTAGCAGTACTGCGCGGAGAACTGGAAGCTATTCAGGATGGCGTGCGTAAGTTCACACCGGAGACAGTGGCTTCTTTACAGGCGGAGGTCGGTACACTGACCAAACTGGTGGATGACCTGCATCAACTGTCGATGTCAGATGAAGGTGCTCTCGCCTATCAAAAAGCGCCTGTGGATCTGATCCCGCTGCTGGAAGTGGCAGGCGGCGCTTTTCGTGAACGTTTCGCCAGCCGTGGCCTGAAGCTGCAATTTTCCCTGCCGGATAGCATCACCGTGTTTGGCGATCGCGACCGTTTAATGCAGTTATTCAATAATTTACTGGAAAACAGTCTACGTTACACAGACAGCGGCGGCAGCCTGCAAATCTCCGCCGAACAGCGCGATAAAACGGTGCGCCTGACCTTTGCCGACAGTGCGCCGGGCGTCAGCGACGAACAACTGCAAAAATTGTTTGAGCGTTTTTACCGCACCGAAGGTTCCCGCAACCGTGCCAGCGGCGGTTCCGGCCTGGGACTGGCGATTTGCCTTAACATTGTTGAAGCGCACAGTGGTCGCATTGTTGCCACTCATTCGCCTTTTGGCGGGGTAAGCATTACAGTAGAGTTACCGCTGGAACGGGATTTACAGAGAGAAGTATGACTGAGTTACCAATCGACGAAAACACACCGCGTATTTTGATCGTGGAAGATGAACCGAAGCTGGGGCAGTTGCTCATTGATTATCTGCGTGCTGCGAGCTATGCGCCGACCCTTATCAGTCACGGTGATCAGGTACTGCCGTATGTGCGGCAGACCCCACCGGATCTGATCCTGTTGGATCTGATGCTACCAGGCACTGATGGTCTGACACTTTGCCGGGAAATTCGTCGTTTTTCCGATGTCCCCATCGTGATGGTTACGGCAAAAATCGAAGAAATCGACCGTTTGCTGGGGCTGGAGATTGGCGCCGATGACTACATCTGCAAACCGTACAGCCCACGGGAAGTGGTGGCGCGTGTTAAGACCATTTTGCGCCGCTGCAAACCGCAGCGCGAGTTGCAGCAACAGGATGCCGAAAGCCCGTTGATTATCGACGAAGGTCGTTTTCAGGCTTCATGGCGTGGCAAAATGCTTGATCTGACGCCTGCAGAATTTCGTCTTTTGAAAACCCTCTCCCATGAACCGGGAAAAGTATTCTCCCGCGAGCAATTACTCAATCATCTTTATGACGATTACCGCGTGGTAACCGACCGCACCATCGACAGCCACATTAAAAACCTGCGCCGTAAACTGGAGTCGCTGGACGAAGAGCAGTCATTTATCCGTGCCGTTTACGGTGTCGGTTACCGCTGGGAAGCTGACGCCTGTCGTATCGTTTAATGTATCGTTGCCCTGGCGAGGGCAAAATTTCCTGTTTATTAACCCGTCATGCCCCTCTCTGAAAGGAGAGGGATAACACCGTATCCGCATTCAGATTCCTGCATATTTATCAGTAATCTCCCCCACCCTTTAGAGGGTATTCCCCTGATTGGCAGTCAACTGAATATCACCCATACTTAAATCGTTACATACTGTTTTCGATACACAATTTCAATCAAGGAGTCATTATGGCTGGTTGGTTTGAACTCAATAAGAGCAGTGAAAATCAGTTCCGGTTTGTGCTAAAAGCGGGCAATGGCGAGATCATTCTCACCAGCGAACTGTATACCTCAAAAGCCGCTGCGGAAAAGGGCATTGCCTCGGTGCAAAGCAACAGCCCGCAGGACGAACGCTATGAGAAAAAAACAGCGAGCAACGGCAAATTTTATTTCAATCTGAAAGCTGGCAATCATCAGATAATCGGTTCCAGCCAGATGTATGCCACCGCTCAATCACGCGAAGTCGGAATTGCTTCTGTAAAAACCAATGGCGCAAGTCAGAAGGTGAAAGACAATACTTAATAGTTAAGCCGGGCGCGGATAACGCGTCCGGCTTTATTTCTAATAAACACTTATTTATTGATGATTAAGATTAATCTGCGCCATTAAAATAGTAGGCACAGGCAAGCACTCATTCTCCTCTCTTTGTTTAACACTCCCCATCCTTATCCTCCTGAACATGTTCATATAGCAAAATATCTTCTAATACTTTTCGTGGCGCTATCCGGTTTATGACATACACTGACGTAAGATTTTTACTTACAAGAGAGCATAAACATGGCCAGAACGATGACGGTTGATCTCGGCGATGAGTTGCGTGAATTTATCGAGTCCTTAATTGAATCCGGCGACTATCGCACCCAAAGCGAAGTGATCCGTGAGTCACTGCGCTTGCTTCGAGAAAAACAAGCAGAGTCTCGCCTGCAAGCGTTACGTGACATGCTTGCAGAAGGGTTGAATAGTGGTGAAGCTCAGCCGTGGGAAAAGGATGCGTTTTTACGGAAGGTGAAAGCAGGGATAAGGAAATAATGTGCGTATTATTAAGCTCATGCCAAAAGCCAACGAGGATTGAGAAGGCATCTGGTATTACAGTTATCACCATTTCGGCGAACCACAAGCCGACAAATATGTTGAACATCTTTCAGACGTTCTCCAGATTCTGAGTAACAATAATATTGGTACTCCCAGACCTGAATTAGGCGAAGGCATTTTTGTTCTTCCTTTTGAACACCACGTTATTTATTTCCTGTAATCACCAAGGGAAATTATCGTCACTCGTATCCTTAACCAAAACCAGGACGCTACCAGACATTTACACTGGAGCTAAACCCGCCGATTGCGCTACAATGCCCGCCCTTAAAGTGGGGACACTCCCCTAACCGCTTCATCAGGTGAAGCGGTTCTGACCTGTCATCAGAACGAGAGAATTATGTTTAAACCGGAACTCCTTTCCCCGGCGGGAACGCTGAAAAATATGCGTTACGCTTTCGCTTATGGCGCAGATGCTGTTTATGCGGGACAACCGCGTTATTCCCTGCGTGTGCGCAACAACGAATTCAACCACGAAAATCTTCAGCTCGGCATCAATGAAGCCCATGCGCTGGGGAAAAAGTTTTATGTCGTGGTCAACATTGCGCCGCATAACGCTAAGCTGAAAACCTTTATCCGTGACCTGAAACCGGTAGTGGAAATGGGGCCGGATGCGCTGATTATGTCCGATCCGGGGCTGATTATGCTGGTGCGTGAGCACTTCCCTGAAATGCCGATCCATCTCTCGGTACAGGCCAACGCCGTAAACTGGGCGACGGTAAAATTCTGGCAGCAAATGGGCCTGACTCGCGTGATCCTCTCCCGCGAACTGTCGCTGGAAGAGATCGAAGAGATCCGCAATCAGGTGCCGGATATGGAGCTCGAAATTTTCGTTCACGGCGCGCTGTGCATGGCCTACTCTGGTCGCTGCCTGCTCTCTGGCTACATCAACAAGCGCGATCCGAATCAGGGCACCTGCACTAACGCCTGTCGCTGGGAGTACAACGTGCAGGAAGGTAAAGAAGATGACGTCGGCAACATCGTACACAAATACGAGCCGATTCCGGTGCAAAACGTCGAACCGACGCTGGGTATCGGCGCGCCAACTGACAAAGTGTTTATGATTGAAGAAGCCCAGCGCCCGGGCGAGTATATGACCGCGTTTGAAGATGAACACGGCACTTACATCATGAACTCGAAAGATCTGCGCGCTATCGCCCACGTTGAACGTCTGACTAAAATGGGTGTGCATTCGCTGAAAATCGAAGGCCGTACCAAATCTTTCTATTATTGCGCACGCACCGCGCAGGTTTATCGTAAAGCTATCGATGACGCCGCTGCAGGAAAACCGTTCGATACCAGCCTGCTGGAAACTCTGGAAGGTCTGGCGCATCGTGGTTACACCGAAGGTTTCCTGCGTCGTCATACTCACGACGATTATCAGAACTACGAATACGGTTATTCCGTTTCTGACCGCCAGCAGTTTGTTGGGGAGTTTACCGGTGAGCGCAAAGGCGATCTCGCGGCGGTAGCGGTGAAAAATAAGTTCTCCGTTGGCGACAGCCTTGAACTGATGACGCCACAGGGCAACATCAACTTTACCCTTGAGCATATGGAAAATGCCAAAGGTGAAGCGATGCCGGTTGCGCCTGGCGATGGTTATACCGTGTGGCTCCCGGTTCCGCAGGATCTTGAGCTCAATTACGCACTGCTGATGCGTAATTTCTCTGGTGAAACCACGCGTAACCCGCACGGTAAGTGATTAATTTCGATTATTTTTCCCGGATGGAAAATTCTTAGAAACCGATCACATACAGCTGCATTTATTAAGGTTATCATCCGTTTCGCTGAAAAACATAACCCATAAAATGCTAGCTGTACCAGGAACCACCTCCTTAGCCTGTGTAATCTCCCTTACACGGGCTTATTTTTTTGTACTACGACTTTCATCCTGTTCTGACACCGCCTTTTCTTTTCTGCTCTACACTATCTACAGACCAATCATAAAGGCATACGACCATGGCAGATTTTCCCGCCAGCTTACTGATTCTTAACGGCAAAAGTGCTGACAATGAAACATTACGCGAAGCAATTATGCTGCTGCGTGAGGAAGGAATGACTATCCATGTGCGGGTTACCTGGGAGAAAGGTGATGCTGCGCGTTTTGTTGAGGAAGCCCGCCAGCTTGGCGTTGCAACGGTGATTGCCGGCGGTGGCGATGGCACTATTAATGAAGTCTCCACGGCGTTGATTCAGTGTGAGGGCAATGAAATTCCTGCTTTGGGGATATTGCCGCTAGGTACAGCGAACGATTTTGCCACCAGTGTGGGTATTCCTGAGGCGCTGGATAAGGCACTTAAACTGGCAATTGCTGGTAACGCTATTGCGATTGATATGGCACAGGTCAACAAACAAACCTGTTTTATCAACATGGCGACGGGCGGATTTGGTACGCGCATCACCACGGAAACACCCGAGAAATTAAAAGCCGCGCTAGGTGGCGTCTCTTACATCATTCACGGCTTAATGCGCATGGATACGCTGCAACCGGATCGCTGTGAAATCCGTGGTGAAAATTTTCACTGGCAAGGCGATGCGCTGGTTATTGGTATTGGCAACGGGCGTCAAGCCGGTGGAGGTCAACAACTGTGCCCAAATGCGCTGATCAATGATGGTTTGTTACAACTGCGTATTTTCACCGGCGATGAAATTCTTCCAGCTCTCTTCTCAACCTTAAAACCTGACGAAGAAAACCCGAATATTATTGATGGCGCTTCGGCATGGTTCGAGATACAAGCGCCGCATGAAATCACCTTTAATCTTGATGGCGAACCGTTAAGCGGACAACGTTTTCATATCGAAATACTTCCGGCAGCATTGCGTTGCCGGCTACCACCAGATTGCCCGTTATTGCGTTAAACAAATTATTCTCTCTTGCATTAAGGAGAATCAGTTATGCCGGATGCGGTGTAAACGCCTTATCCGGCCTACAAACTGAAAAGATGAATACTACACCGTAATTAATTTCACCCGTGTATTCTGCAATGCCAGTTTATCCACCTCTGACACGGCATCATCAGTAATAATAATGTCAATTTTTTCGATTGGCAGTACCTGATTAAATCCACGGCGGTTGAATTTCGTTGAGTCCAGTACCGCAACCACTTTATTTGCTGCGGTGACCATAGCACCGCTAATCGAATAACCTTCATTAAAGGTGGTAATGCCATTTACCGCATCGATACCGTCAGCGCCGACAAACATTAAATCGGCATTGATATCCTGCAATGAACGCTCGGCAATGGAACCATGCATTGAGCGCGTTTTATGGCGTACCGTGCCACCACAAACCACCAGCGTAATATCTTTATTTTCAGAAAGGGCAAATGCCGCCGGGAGACTGTTGGTAATCACCGTAATATTTTTGGCGGTCATTAATCCTTCGGCGATAAGCATTGTCGTACTTCCGCTGTCGAGAATAACGGTCATCCCTTCGTGGATCATTTTTACTGCTGCCTGTGCAATTCTGTTTTTTGGCGCACTGGCGAGCTGAAAGCGATCTTTAAATCCTACTTCCTGTGTCTCGGTTTCGCTATTGCCGGACATTATTTTCGCCGCACCACCATGAAAGCGCGTGACCACGCCTTTTTGTTCGAGAAAGCGCAAATCGGCACGGATTGTCGCTTCCGAGGCAGCAAATATTCCCGCCAGATCCTGAACAAGCACGGTCCCCTGTTCATTCACTAATTGGATGATCTTATTCCTTCGCTCGAATGAATTCATCGTCATTTACCCATATTCAATTGCGCATAGTGTAAACGAAGGGGGGGCATTGGTGAATGATCTGTTTTTCACAACGGTGAGCCAGCATCACGCTGGCCCACGGTTTCAGGGAATGAGTAACACCTTACCCGGCATGGTATTGCGAGCGATGTCACGCACCGCCTGAGCGAAGCTTTCAAAACCGCCACGGTGAGCGATTAATGGCTCCAGGCTTAACTTACGTTCTGCCAGCAACCGGCTCGCTGTTTCCCACTCCTGCCCAGGCCACGGGCTGGAGTAGTTCATCCAACTGCCGATAACCGTCAGCTCTTTACGCAATATTTTGCCAAACGTCGCCGACGTTAAATGCAGATCCTGATGCAACGTGCCCACCAGCGCCAGTTGTGCATGAGGCCCGGCAATCTCTACCGCCAGTTCGACAGTTTGCGGTACGCCAGCCGTCTCAAGGATAAGCTGATTAAAACGCAGTTCGCGTAAAACAGCCTGCATATGTGGCGCACTCATTTCACTGCTGTTAAATGTTTGCGTGGCACCAAAGGATTTTGCCAGTGCCAGTTTTTTTGGGCTAATGTCGATAGCCGTCACACTCTTCGCCCCCAGCGCGACTGCGCACTGGATCGCCAGCAGGCCGATAGTTCCGGCACCAATAATAATGACGTTTTTATTTTCACAGCCTTGCGCCAAATGGAAAGCGTGCAGGCCGACGGTAATTGGTTCAATAAAAGCGCCATCCTGAATCGGCATTTCCTCCGGTAGTGCGAAGACATTTTTTCGATTCACCACAATATATTCTGTCAATCCCCCGTTGCGCCGTGATCCAATAAAATCATATTTCGCACACTGGGAATAAAAGCCTTTCAGACATTCCGGACATTGAAAACAGGGTAATAACGGCACACAGGCGACCGCATCGCCAGGTTGTAAATCATTTACCCCACTCCCCACAGCATCAACAAAACCACTAAATTCATGCCCTAATGTTATGGGGTAATAATGTGCACCATTTTTAAATATCCGGGGCAAATCGGAACCACATAATCCCGAACTGGCAATTTTAATTCGCACATCATCCTGATGATGAATTTCGGGTAACTCGTGCTCTTCCACGCGGACAATACCATCAGTATCATTAACAACTGATTTCATAAAAACGCCTGAGTGATAAAGGGGGATATTCTCCCCCTTGGGTATAATTTATTGTGCGACAGCAGCTTTATCTTTGTTAATAACACCGCGCGCCCGACGCCAGGTCATAAAAATACCGGTGAGATAAATAGCACCGATAATAATGAAACCGGGGATATTCTGCGGGGAGAAAACCTGAATCAGTAACCAGGTGATGGGTGAACCGCCCTGATCCATCGAGGCCACCATGCCTCCGGCTTTTAACGCGCCCGCATTGGCAGCCAGTTGGGTATGCAGGCCAATAGTTTGCGTCGCAATCCACAGGGTGATGCTCATAATGATGATGCCAGAGATCAGGGTGCGGAACAGGTTTCCACGATGCACCGCGACCGCCATCGCCACAAAGAAGCCAATGGTGGCAAGGTCGCCAAACGGCAGCACCTGATTACCCGGCACACAAACGGCAATCAATATAGTGAGCGGGATAAAAATCAGGCTTGCCGACACCACAGCCGTATGCCCCAGCAACAACGCCGGATCAAGTCCAATCAAAAATTCCTGACCGCCGAACTTCGCCTGTAAACGGCTACGCGCCTGCTTCGCGATGGGTGTTAAACCATCCATGATGGGCTTGATCACCCGTGGCATCAGCAGCATCACCGCTGCCGTTTTTACTGCCAGTTGCAATACACCTTTGACATCGTAACCGGCAAGAATGCCGATAATCAGTCCCATCACAAAACCCACGGTGACCGGTTCGCCAAAAGGGCCAAATTTGCGCTGAATATCGTCGGCGCTAAATTTAATCCGGTTAATACCAGGGATTTTTTCGATAATGGCATCGACCAGCACCGCAATCGGCCCCATATACGCCGATGTGCCGTGCGGAATGGCAATGCCTTCCAGCTCAAAGAAATCACGGGTATCGCGTGCAAACCAGTCGCCCAGCTTATAAACAAACGCTGCGTGAATCACCACACCCGCGATACCAATCATCCATGAACCCGTCGCCAGATGCAGCAACGCGCCGGTGAAGGTCATATGCCAGATATTCCAGATATCGACATTCACTACCCGCGTCATACGCGTGAGCAGCATTGCCACGTTAACCAGAATCGCAATCGGAATAGCCACCAGCGCAATTTGCGACGCCCAGGTCATTGGAGATGATCCCGGCCAGCCGACATCGACCACATGCAGATTTAAGTCGAAATTTTCCGCCATCGCTTTCGCCGCCGGGCCAATGGAATCCAGCATTAAGCCAATCACCAGACCGATGCCAACAAAGCCAATCCCGATATGCAGACCCGCTTTAAAGCAATCGCCTGCTTTCATGCCTAATATTTTTGAAAAAATAATAATGACAATCGGCAACATGACCGTAGGGCCAAGGTCGAGAATATAACGCATGACTTCTGAAAACATAGGTCACCCCTGTAAGATAGTCAGAATTTTATTTTGTAATGCTTCGATCCCTACACCAGAAACAAAAGGCATACCGTGAACTAACGGAATATCACCAAAACTGCGGTCAACTTTGGCTGTCGTACAAATAAGATGGACACCATCCATATAAGTTTCTATTTCATTAACCCGACACTGGATTAATTCAACAGGGATATTATGGCTCTGACATAACTCTTTAATCTCTTCCGCCGCCATCGTAGAAGTCGCAACCGCGCCTCCGCAAGCGACAATAATCTTACGTTTCATAAATAGTCCTTTTTATTAGTACAGAGGGATTTTATTCATTTGAATCTAAAACAGATGTTTTGAAATATTCCATTAATTGCACTTCAGGAATGCTGATAAGCGTTTCGACCACATCGGGTTGTTGCAGCTTGCCAAATAAACGGCGTAAAAGTTTCAGTTGCTGCTGTGGATTTTCTACAATCAGGGCGATGATTAATGAAACCGCCACTTCATTATCATCATCTGCTTGCTGAAAATTGATTTTATCCGCGAGTCTTAACAGATAAATGGCTGACGTTTTTGCATGAATCGCCTCGCAGTGCGGTATTGCAATGGCGTGCTGTTCCAGCATGATCCCGGTGGGAAACTCCGCTTCTCTGGCGATTAATGCCTGCGGCCAGGAGTCATGAACAACGCCTTGTGCGACCATTTCGTTGCCAATATGGGTTAGTGCTTCGCGGCGATTAGCAAAAGAAATATCGCTACGAACAAATAGCTTTGTCATATTACATCCTTATTATTTTGCACAACCGTAACGATAGGCGCGCAGAACATCAAAAATTTTATCCATAATAAGCTGATGTGGTATCGCCTTGAGTTCCTCGCTCTGGATGCGTTCAAATTGCTTTGGTAAATACTGACTAATTATACCCAGTGGAATTTCGACACCGTCAAGGTTCGCCATCATCATCTCGACGCTATTTTTAATTCGGCTATGCGGCCAGTAATAACGGATACGATCAGAAAGGCTATAACGAATATCCAGTAAAGAATCGTTAAATCCAGTACGGTAATATTTTTTCCAGTATTGCGGTTCGTCGAGCATGACTTCTTCAATCACGTCAAGACAACTGCTGCGATTTTCCGGCGCGATAAGTTCCCGCTCAATTTGCGCCAGAGCAAATATCGCCTCGCGTAAAGCAAAGGTTAATGCTGGCCCTACTTTCAAAATGGCAAAGTGATCGCGTACTAATTCCCGATACGCCGTCCGGGTCTGGTAATCGGTGGAATGTGCTTCATAAACCATTCTGGTGTTTTCTATCCATTGCGCCAGCGCCTGCGCTTCTTGCGGCTGATAATGGATAATATTGCTGTGATCAAATTCCACGCCAGGCTGTACCACTATCGCAATCACGCGCGTTAACGCCTCTGTCAGGCCACGGGCAATAAACGCTTTTTGATGTGTGCGTAAAGTATTGGCGGCATCTTCTACCCTTGTGATGTGCACCGACTGAATGGCGCTGGCCTCGCCGCCCGGAACAGGAACTTCGGTGCCAATCACATAAGTCAGTTGTTCACGCTGGCAATCTGTCGCCACGCTTTCCGCAGCAAAGCAAAGTACAGCGGCACGTTCAGCAACCGTTTCTGGCACTAACGGTACAGGATCACCCGCACAGGACATTGACGCATCAAGATGAATTTTACTGAAACCGGCACGAACATATGCCTTTACCAGCTCGACGGATTTTTCCATCGCCGCATCCGCATTTTCTTGCTGCCAGCAGTTTGGCCCCAGATGATCACCGCCGAGAATAATGCGCTCGCGCGCAAACCCAACTCTATCAGCAATCGCAAAAACAAATTCGCGAAAATCTGCCGGTGTCATTCCGGTATAACCGCCAAATTGATTGACCTGGTTTGACGTTGCTTCAATCAGCACTTTGCGTGTGCTGTTGAGATCGAAAGCCAGCGCCGCTTCAATAACCAACGGATGCGCCGAGCAGACTGAACAAATTCCGATATGTTCACCGGCTTTATGCCGGGCAATTAACGTTTTCATGGTTTTTCCTTGTTAAATGGCAGATGCGTTATGCCCTGCCTTCGCAGCCGCAATCGGCAATCACTTTGCGCACCACATCGCGCATTGCGAATTTTGCCGACTGTAAATAATCCCGGGGATCGGTCGCCTCTGGATGCTCCGTCAGATAACGTTTTAACGCCTGCGAGAAGGCATTTTTCAGCTCCGTCGCGACATTGATTTTGCAAATTCCCAGGTTAATGCTTTGACGAATGTCCGTAGAAGACAGTCCCGACGCACCATGCAGTACCAGCGGTAGCGCAACCTGCTGACGAATGGCCTCAAGGCGGGAGAAATCCAGCGCCGGAGCACTGGCATACATACCGTGAGCGGTGCCGATGGCGACCGCCAGGGAATCAATCCCGGTTGCCTCGGCATATTCACGCGCCTGTACGGGGTTGGTGTACAACGCATCGGCTTCATTGACTTGCACATCATCTTCCTGGCCGCCAAGTTGCCCCAGCTCCGCTTCGACGCTGACATCAAAGCGATGGCAAAAATCCACCACCTCTTTGACCCGTGAAATATTTTGCGCATAAGGCAAATGCGAGGCGTCAATCATTACTGAGCGCACGCCGGAGCGCACTTTCTGAGCGATATCTTCAAACTTTGTGTGATGGTCAAGGTGAATCGCCAGCGGATGGTGATACTGCTTCGCCATCGCGCTAACCAGCGCCAGTAAGTTTTCTGTTCCGGCATGGTTAAATGTACCTGGCGTTCCGGCGATGATGACCGGCGCATTCAGGCTGGCTGCGCTTTCCACCACCACCTGCATCGTTTCGAGATTGTGAATATTGAATGCCGGAACCGCGTAGCCGCCGCGCTGCGCGTTGTTCAGCATCTGCTTTGTCGATACCACGTACATTTTCACATCCTGTCGTTTTCTTTCGATTTCAAAATATAATGAAATTATTTGTTTTTAAATGTCGAGATAACGATCACAAAAACGACAAAATGAAAATTAATCCAGCAATAACAGACAAAAAAAAGGCCTCCCGTGGGGAAGCCGTAACAAAGTGCGAGTGGTTTTATGCCGGATGCGGCGTGAACGCCTTATCCGACCTACGGGGCAGTGCTGTGTAGGCATGATAAGACGCTTCTGCGTCGCATCAGGCATAGGTTGCCAGATGCGGCGTGAACGCCTTTTCCGACCTACGGGGTAGTGCTGTTCGTTTAAAACGTATCAGGCGATAGTAATTTTGCTATCAAGATAAACGTCCTGCACGGCGTTAATCAGTTTCACGCCGTCGGCCATCGATTTCTTGAACGCTTTACGTCCGAGGATCAGCCCCATTCCGCCTGCGCGTTTGTTGATAACCGCAGTACGCACCGCATCGCTAAGGTCAGTTTCACCGCCCGCAGCACCACCGGAGTTAATCAACCCTGCGCGCCCCATATAGCAGTTAGCTAACTGATAACGCACCAGATCAATCGGGTTTTCGCTGGTCAGCTTGCTGTACACGCGATCGTCGGTGTAGCCGTAATTAATCGCTTTATAGCCACCGTTATTTTCCGCCATTTTCTGTTTGACGATGTCCGCGCCAATGGTCGCCGCCAGATGGTTCGCCTGACCGGTCAGGTCGGCGGAAACGTGGTAATCAACGCCCTCTTTCTTAAAGGCGGAATTACGCAAATAGGCCCACAGCACTGTCACCATGCCCAGTTCATGCGCACGTTCAAAGGCCGCAGAAATTTCTTCAATCTGGCGACGTGACTCTTCTGAGCCAAAATAAATGGTCGCACCAACCGCCACCGCGCCCATGTTGAACGCCTGCTCTACGCTGGCATATAGCGTTTGATCGTAGGTGTTCGGGTAACTTAGCGTCTCGTTATGGTTGAGTTTGACGAGGAACGGAATGCGGTGCACGTAACGCCGCGATACCGATGCCAGCACGCCGTAAGTTGACGCCACACAGTTACAGCCCGCTTCAATCGCCAGCTCAACAATATTTTTCGGATCAAAGTAGAGCGGGTTAGCGGCAAATGAAGCTCCGGCAGAGTGCTCGACACCCTGATCAACCGGCAAAATGGAAAGGTATCCCGTTCCCGCCAGACGCCCGGTGTTGTACAGCGTCTGCATATTACGTAACACCGCTGGCGGGCGATTATTGTCAATCATCACGCGATCTACGTAGTCATGTCCGGGGAGATAAAGCTGGTCAGAAGGAATAGTCATACAACGATGCTGTAAAAGGTTGTCGGCATCTTTGCCAAGCAACTGCGCAATATCTGTCATTACTATGCTCCCGTAAATTCCGATTGGATATCGGCTATGGATTGTCCTGGCCCGCCTTTGCGGGCAATCATAATCCTGGTCGTTACGGGCTATTTTTTCCATTCTCAGGATGTTTTTTCAGCGTTTTCTGTTGGCTCGATTCATCAAAAAAAGTGTTACAGCGGTCAAGTTTTCATCGCAAAGGTATTTAAAAGGTATTATTAGGTGGTATTGTCAGCGCGTACCTTACATTACCTGTCATGAAGGAATTAAAAGATGAAAACAACAGCAAAGCTGTCGTTCATGATGTTTGTTGAATGGTTTATCTGGGGCGCGTGGTTTGTGCCATTGTGGTTGTGGTTAAGTAAAAGCGGTTTTAGCGCCGGAGAGATTGGCTGGTCGTATGCCTGTACTGCCATTGCGGCAATCCTGTCTCCGATTCTGGTTGGCTCCATCACTGACCGCTTTTTCTCAGCGCAGAAAGTGCTGGCTGTATTGATGTTCGCTGGCGCAGTGCTGATGTATTTCGCCGCGCAACAGACCACTTTTGCCGGGTTCTTCCCGTTACTGCTGGCCTACTCGCTAACCTATATGCCGACCATTGCGCTGACTAACAGTATCGCTTTTGCCAACGTGCCGGATGTGGAGCGTGATTTCCCGCGCATTCGTGTGATGGGCACTATCGGCTGGATTGCCTCTGGTCTGGCATGTGGATTCTTGCCGCAAATGCTGGGGTATGCCGATATCTCACCGACTAACATCCCGCTGCTGATTACCGCCGGAAGTTCTGCTCTGCTCGGTGTGTTTGCGTTTTTCCTGCCCGACACGCCGCCAAAAAGCACCGGCAAAATGGACATTAAAGTCATGCTCGGCCTGGATGCGCTGATCCTGCTGCGCGATAAAAACTTCCTCGTCTTTTTCTTCTGTTCATTCCTGTTTGCGATGCCACTGGCGTTCTATTACATCTTTGCCAACGGTTATCTGACCGAAGTCGGCATGAAAAACGCCACCGGCTGGATGACGCTCGGCCAGTTCTCTGAAATCTTCTTTATGCTGGCATTGCCGTTTTTCACTAAACGCTTTGGTATCAAAAAGGTATTATTGCTTGGTCTGGTCACTGCCGCAATTCGCTATGGCTTCTTTATTTACGGTAGTGCGGATGAATATTTCACCTACGCGCTATTGTTCCTCGGCATTTTGCTGCACGGCGTAAGTTACGATTTTTACTACGTTACAGCCTACATCTATGTCGATAAAAAAGCCCCCGTGCATATGCGTACCGCCGCGCAGGGGCTGATCACACTCTGCTGCCAGGGCTTCGGCAGTTTGCTCGGCTATCGTCTTGGCGGTGTGATGATGGAAAAGATGTTCGCTTATCCGGAACCGGTAAACGGACTGACTTTCAACTGGGCCGGGATGTGGACTTTTGGCGCGGTGATGATTGCCATTATCGCCGTGCTGTTCATGATTTTTTTCCGCGAATCAGACAACGAAATTACGGCTATTAAGGTCGATGATCGCGATATTGCGTTGACACAAGAGGAAGCAAAATGAAAACAGAACGTATTCTCGGTGCTCTTTACGGGCAGGCGTTAGGGGATGCGATGGGGATGCCCTCCGAGCTTTGGCCTCGTTCCCGCGTCAAAGCACACTTTGGCTGGATTGACCGATTTCTGCCTGGACCAAAGGAGAATAACGCGGCCTGTTATTTTAACCGCGCCGAATTCACCGATGATACCTCGATGGCGCTGTGTCTGGCGGATGCGCTGCTGGAACGTGAAGGCGAGATAGACCCGGATCTGATTGGGCGTAATATTCTCGACTGGGCGCTGCGTTTCGACGCTTTCAACAAAAACGTGCTTGGCCCGACCTCAAAAATTGCGCTTAACGCCATTCGCGACGGAAAGCCCGTTGCTGAACTGGAAAACAATGGCGTGACCAACGGTGCCGCGATGCGCGTCTCACCATTGGGTTGTTTACTTCCGGCGCGCAATGTTGATTCCTTTATTGATGATGTGGCGCTGGCATCCAGCCCGACCCACAAATCCGATCTGGCGGTTGCAGGCGCGGTAGTCATCGCATGGGCGATTTCTCGTGCCATTGACGGAGAAAGCTGGTCAGCGATTGTTGATTCACTGCCTTCGATTGCGCGACATGCTCAACAAAAACGCATCACCACGTTCAGCGCCTCACTGGCGGCGCGTCTGGAGATTGCGCTGAAGATTGTTCGTCACGCCGACGGCACCGAATCCGCCAGCGAACAGCTTTACCAGGTGGTTGGCGCGGGCACCAGCACTATCGAGTCCGTTCCATGCGCCATTGCGCTGGTTGAACTGGCACAAACCGATCCTAACCGCTGCGCCGTCCTGTGCGCCAATCTTGGCGGCGACACAGACACCATCGGTGCTATGGCGACGGCAATTTGCGGCGCGTTGCATGGTGTAAATGCTATCGATCCTGCGTTAAAGGCGGAACTGGATGCGGTAAATCAGCTTGATTTCAACCGCTATGCCACGGCGCTGGAGAAATATCGCCAACAACGGGAGGCGGTATGAGCGGTGCTCAATTACACACGCAGCTGCCTGAATTAACCACGCGTCAGCCGGTTATGGTGATTGGCGCGGCGGTCATTGATGTGATCGCCGACGCTTACGCCCTGCCCTGGCGCGGGTGCGATATCGAACTGAAACAGCAGAGCGTAAATGTTGGCGGCTGTGCGTTGAACATTGCCGTAGCGTTAAAGCGCCTCGGCATCGAAGCGGGTAACGCCCTGCCGCTCGGTCAGGGGGTGTGGGCGGAGATTATTCGCAACCGGATGGCAAAAGAGGGATTAATCAGCCTGATCGATAACGCCGAAGGTGATAACGGCTGGTGTCTGGCGCTGGTTGAGCCGGATGGCGAACGCACTTTTATGTCGTTCAGCGGTGTGGAAAATCAGTGGAATCACCAGTGGCTGGCGCGACTAACCGTTGCACCTGGTAGCCTGCTCTATTTTTCTGGTTATCAACTGGCCTCGCCCTGCGGCGAATTGTTAGTGGATTGGCTGGAGGGACTGCAAGACGTGACGCCGTTTATTGATTTTGGCCCTCGTATTGGCGATATCCCGGATGCATTACTTGCGCGCATCATGGCTTGTCGACCGCTGGTGTCGCTTAATCGCCAGGAGGCTGAGATTGCTGCCGAACGTTTTGCTTTATCCGCAGATATAACAACACTTGGCAAGCAGTGGCAGGAGAAATTTTCCGCGCCATTGATCGTTCGTCTGGATAAAGAAGGTGCCTGGTATTTCAGCAACGGCGCTTCTGGCTGCGTTCCGGCATTTCCCACGCAAGTCGTTGATACGATTGGTGCAGGCGACAGTCATGCAGGTGGCGTACTGGCGGGACTGGCCTCCGGTTTACCGCTGGCAGACGCAGTGCTGCTGGGTAATGCGGTGGCATCGTGGGTTGTCGGACATCGCGGCGGTGATTGCGCGCCAACGCGCGAGGAACTACTCCTCGCACACAAAAACGTATAGATCGCTGCGACAGTGACTGATGCTGTACTCAATAGGCCGTTGCTGTTGGTCAAGCGCCACTTGCTTGATCACCAGCACCGGTATTTTGCTATCTAACTGAATATGTGACTGAAACTCGGCATCCGGCATTCGGGCGCTAACGCGGGAACGGGTACGCTTTGGAAAAATATGCTGACTGCGAAAGTAGTCATAGAGAGAAATACCGATGGCATCAACATCATGAATTAAATGCGCAGGAACCCACGACTCCTCAATCGATACCGCTTCTTCATCCACGTAGCGAATGCGCTTAAGCAAGAAGACATCACTTCCTGCTTCAACCGCCAGCTGCTGCGCGACTTCTTCAGGGCACTCTACCACTCGCTTGTTAACCCACAGCGTGTCGGGCTTTTTACCGCGCAACACCACCTGCTGCGAAAAGCCTCGCGCTTCTTTTAACGAGTATTCGAAGATGTTGTTGATCTGCGTGCCGTAACCACGCGAACGCGTCACCACGCCCTCTGCTTCCAGCGCCTGCATCGCCTTGCGCACCGTAATGCGCGAAACGCCGGTTAACTGACTTAAATCGCGTTCGCCGGGCAAAATATTGCCATGCTCCAGCACCCCGCTGCGCACGGCATTTTTTACCGTTTCGGCAAACTTAATATAAAGCGGCGTGTTGTCCGCCGCTAAAATACGTTCATTCAGTTGGGCAATAAGCTGGGTATGCGCTTGTTCCATTTGTCTTTTTCCTGCCGGGGAGTCTGGTGGGAGTATATCACTGCTTCTTATTTAAGGCGTTTCTTTAATCCCATCAACGAATGCCTGCAACTCCTCCACCGTGCCATTAAACACATTAAAATCCACCGAACCATTAATGCCATCTACCTGTCCACGGTCGGAATGCTGCCAGAAGCGCCAGGCCATTCCGTCATTGTCCGGACGACGTTGATAATAGTGAGCCACCCACCACGGATATTCATTGAAATATCCCGCCAGATTCGTGTGATAAAACGTCGCGCCAGCATAAATAATCGGTTTTTTCCCCGTGCTTTTTTCGACCATTTTTAGCCACTGACTGACCCGATTGCGTAATTCTTTTGCCGATAATTTTCCTCGCTCTTCTACGTCCAGCACAGCAGGGAAATCGCCGTGGGCAAAATCCACCGTTTGCAGAAATAATCTGGCCTGAACTGAAGCGGATACCGACGGAGAAAAATAGTGATACGCCCCACGCAGCAGGCCATTTTCACGGCTTCTTTGCCAGTTGCGCGAAAAATACGGGTCAACCAGCTTTTCGCCTTCCGTAGCCTTAATAAAAGCAAACTGTAAGCGGATACCGTTGTCGCGCATTTTTGCCACACGCTGCCAGTCGATCCGCTCCTGCCAGCGTGAAACATCTATTCCGTGAATGGTGTAACTGGCAGGAATGCGAATAGCAAAAGATTTGACCGGGCGATAACCGTAAAAGTGAATGTAGTCTTTGATCTGAATTGCAGTGGAATAGAAAAAATTCACCGTCTGGCGGGGAAAAATCGCCACGATGGAAATTAGCCCCAGCGCGCCTAACAAGGCGGTGAATTTTTTGCGACTGGCGATTTTTAGCTGCATTGGTTTCATCCCTGAATTTCAGCGCGAAAAGGCTGAAAAATACCAAAGCAGCTATAGTACGGTGCTCACCACCAGGCGTGGAAGTGGTGAACCGGACCAATACCGTGACCGACTTCCAGCGTGTCGGCCTGGGCTAACGCTGCCGACAGCCAGCTTTTTGCCTCCTGTACGGTGTCGCCCCAGTTTGTATGGCACGGACGCAACGCCGCCAGTGCCGCAGAGAGCGTACAACCGGTGCCGTGGGTGTTTTTGGTCATAATGCGCGGTGCGGTAAAACGTTGTTCACCGTCGCGGGTAAACAGCCAGTCCGGGCTTTGTTCATCATCCAGATGACCGCCTTTCATTAGCACAGCGCCACAGCCCATCGCCAATAATTCACGTCCCTGCTCCAGCATTTCCTGTTCATTACGCGCGTGTGGCGCATCGAGCAAAGCGGCTGCTTCCGGCAAGTTCGGTGTAATTAATGAAACCTGTGGCAATAATCGACTACGTAGCGTGGCTACCGCCGAAGGTGAAAGCAGCGGGTCGCCGCTTTTCGCCAGCATGACGGTATCCAGCACCACGTTTTGGATCTGATAACGTTGCAGCCGTTCCGCCACCGCTTCAACGATATCGGTTTCTGCCAACATGCCGATTTTGGTGGTGTCGATTCGCACATCGCTGAACACCGAATCGAGCTGGGCGGCGACAAAATCAGGATCAATGCGATACACCGACTGTACGCCACGGGTATTTTGCGCCACCAGTGCAGTAATAACTGAGCAACCATAAGCGCCAAGTGCCGAGAAGGTTTTAAGATCGGCCTGAATCCCCGCACCACCGCTCGGATCAGTACCAGCAATGGTCAGAGCGTTAATCCGTTTCATGCCTGCACCTCCTGCGTCAGCTGCCAGAGCGCATCAAGGAAATGTGGAACAAAACTGCCCGGCCCTTCGCTTCTGACGACTGCGCGTTCTCCGGCTTGTTTCATCCAGTGACAGGCAGATGCAACATTTTCCAGCGTATCGCCCGGTAATGCACAGCTCGCAGCGACAACTGCCGATAATGCGCAGCCAGTTCCCACCACTTTGGTCATTAACGGGTCACCGCCGTGAATACCAACGGTGCGACGACCATTAGTAACATAATCCACCTCGCCAGTGACCACGACGATTGCGCCGGTTTCCCGTGCCAGAGTTTGTGCGGCGGGCAACGCATTGGCTGCTGCGTCAGTGGTATCCACACCACGACCACCATTAGCGATGCCTGCTAATGCCATGATTTCCGAAGCATTACCGCGTATGGCGCTTGGTTTAAGAGACAGGAGTTTCAGACAAAAACGGCGGCGATAATCGAGTGCACCAACCGCGACCGGGTCAAGTGTCCAGGGTGTTTGGGAGCGTGTTGCTTGTTCTACGGCGGCACGCATCGCCTGTGCGCGTGGCTGCGTCAGTGTACCAACGTTAATCAGTAAAGCACTGGCAATTGCCGCAAACTGACTGGCCTCTTCGGTTTCGATAACCATCGCTGGCGATGCGCCGAGCGCCAGTAAAGTATTGGCAGTAAAGGTTTGCACCACATCATTAGTCATGCAATGCACAAGGGGGGAATATTGGTGAAAAAGGTGTAACACGGGCGCTGATTGCGCCGGACTCAGCAGGTCGACTTGCATAATTTGCTCCTGCCATAACGTGAAGAAGCAATGACCTGGCGGTCTGTGACTTCCCTACGCTGGCATTATCCAGATCAGGTGATACGGGTATTTCTCAGCCTTCACGCAGAAGGGCACCCCGAGTCGTTTGGTTGCGATAATAAATCGCAGAGGAGGATGGTAATGTCCGGCGCGCGCGTTGTAAACGAGGAAAAACGGCAGTATTACAATAACGTCACGAAACTATTTTATATACGAATCCAGCACCTTAAGGACAACATCCAGGTCTTCTTCACGCTTTAGTTCATCGCCCTGGTGAACAATGTGTTCCGTCAGATGACCTTTAATCACTTCCCGCATCAGGCCGTTTACCGCGCCACGAATGGCGGCAATCTGTTGTAGAACGGCAGCACATTCATGCGGTTCGTCGAGCATTTTCTTAAGCGCGACGACCTGTCCCTGAATCTTACTGGCGCGCGCTTTCAGTTTCTGTTTGTCGCGGATGGTATGAGACATAACAACACCTGGTTAACAAGATGATGAAAAATCATAGCACTATTAATCTACTGGGGGGTAGTATCATGTACTGGGGGGGAGTAGAATCTCTGCATCCATTTAATACTAAGAATTATTATCATGACTGAATTTACCACTCTTCTTCAGCAAGGAAACGCCTGGTTCTTCATCCCCAGCGCCATCTTACTCGGTGCACTTCATGGTCTGGAGCCTGGGCACTCAAAAACGATGATGGCGGCGTTTATCATCGCCATTAAAGGTACGATTAAACAGGCGGTGATGCTTGGACTGGCAGCAACCATTTCGCATACTGCGGTAGTCTGGTTGATTGCCTTTGGCGGGATGGTGATCAGCAAACGCTTTACTGCGCAGTCGGCGGAACCGTGGCTACAGTTAATTTCTGCGGTCATCATTCTCGGCACCGCATTATGGATGTTCTGGCGCACATGGCGCGGTGAACGAAACTGGCTTGAGAATATGCACGGGCATGATCACGAGCACCACCATCATGACCATGATCACGAACATCATCACCATCACGGACATGGCGAGAATGTCGAATATCAGGACGCCCATGAGCTGGCTCACGCAAATGACATTAAACGACGCTTTGATGGCAGGGATGTCACGAACTGGCAGATTTTACTGTTTGGCTTGACTGGCGGACTGATCCCCTGCCCTGCAGCGATAACTGTGCTGCTGATTTGTATTCAACTGAAAGCCCTCACTCTGGGAGCAACTCTGGTCGTTAGTTTCAGTATTGGCCTTGCGTTAACGCTGGTCACCGTGGGCGTTGGCGCGGCAATCAGTGTCCAGCAAGTGGCAAAACGCTGGAGCGGATTTAACACACTAGCCCAAAAAGCCCCCTATTTTTCCAGCTTGTTAATTGGCTTAGTCGGAGTGTATATGGGCGTGCATGGCTTTATGGGCATAATGCGATAACTCAATCCTTTGGGCTTGCATGTTATCTTCAGCCCAGGATGATTCTTAAATCAGCTATTTCCGCTGACTCTTCGCCCGATGAGGATGCTTTTACAGCATCCTTTCATTTACACTTTTTACGAAATCATGGGATCACTAACAAAATATCGCTTGTCGGTTATATTGTATGACAGGAAAGATATGCGACTGATTTTGCTGATCCCCAACGTGGAGAGTATATGACCATAAGAAATAAGTTATTGTTGGGTGCGCTGTTGCTGGCAACCAGCGTAGCGTGGGCCGCACCGGTCACTGCGGGTTCGACCAATGCCTCTGGAATTTCAAAGTATGAGTTGAGCAGTTTCATCGCTGACTTCAAGCATTTCAAACCAGGCGATACCGTTCCAGAGATGTACCGCACCGATGAGTACAATATTAAGCAGTGGCAGTTACGTAACCTGCCTGCCCCTGACGCCGGAACTCACTGGACCTATATGGGTGGCGCATATGTGTTGATCAACGACACTGACGGTAAAATCATTAAAGCCTACGACGGCGAAATATTCTACCATCGCTAAAAAAAGCCCCCTCATCATGAGGGGGAAATGCAGACACCTTGTTATTTTTTATTATTAGCCACTTGCTCGTCTTACTTGTTATTAGTCGTATTTCACGTTGATCAAGGCAGTAGCCTCCAGTGCGCCAGATTTAACTTTATTTTTATCATATACATAGTAACTGGCTGTTACCGGAATTGAGACTGTTGTATCTGTAATTTTTGACTTCGCCGCAATTTCCTTTAAATTTGTGTATCCTTTACTGCTGTCAGTGATATTTAAAAGTGTGACTGGTGAACCATTATTTTCAAGAATAAATCCTACGCCATTATCTTCCGCACCTTTCAGTATCGTGTTACTGCTGGTTAACAAATCAGAACTTGATAAATACACCTGCATTTTCCGTGATGTTTGATTTTGTTGACCTAATAAATTTTTACAACGCAGAATAATATCCCCTTTCTTGCTATTTATTGTTGTTTTGTTACCTGTGACTGGTAATTGTGAAACGGGAATACTCTCTAATGTAATTAATAAATCATCAGGTTTGCAGGTCGTTGTTATCGGGTTGTATGACAATGCCAGATTAAAGGAATAGACACCTGCATTTTGTGCCAATGCATTTCTGTAGCTATTCACACATGCATCCCACGACTTTCCTCCTAGCAAACACAGTAAAAATTGCACTGCAGCACTTCCACGCGTTGTTGATGAAGCACTGGATAATGTCGCGACACCATTAATCATCACTGCTCCGCCGCCCCCTGCAGAAACATTCACTTTCGCGTTACTGGCTGCCGATGTCACCGTTACTGAATAACCACTGGTGAAACTGGTCTGATTATTTGACAACGTGATGTTGTTTTTATTGGTCCATTCAAAATGTAAATTTAATTTAATGGTATCGTTATAAAGTCCAACAACAATATCCGACGGACTCATGGGGGTGATGGTATTCGTACTCACGCATGACGAGTCATTAAAATTATGCTCATATGTCGCCGTTTGTGTTTGAGTTAGCGCAAAATCTCCCTGAACAACCAAATTATGCTGCGCTGACAACTCTCCATAACATGCCGCATAGCTCACAGGAATAGCCATCATCATTAATATAAATAACATTATGCGATTTTTCATAGAACCACCTGACTATTACTGGCAAATATAATTTTTACTTTCATCAATCTCTTTACCGAAGGTGATTATGCATGAAAGTCCTTGTCGTTTATCAATTGCTACATTAACCGATGGCGGTACGTCATTGGTGCGAATAAATAACTGGCTTCCCTGACCGACAACACCAATATTATGACCATGGATATCATTAACTTCATAACCAAACGTTAATGGTTGCCCATCCACTCTTAACGCTTTTATAAACCAGGGTTTGCGCTGATCGGTATCAAAATTAATCAGCACGACCGCGCCGCGATAAGGGGCGGCAATTTTCCGGTTACCGCGCAATTCGGTTTCGCTATCACTTTGCGACACATCCAGCATCAGGTGATTTTCCCGATAAGACGTCATTCCGTCGTATACCACCACCCCATTACGATTTGTAGTGCGATATTTTTGTCCATTAACATAAGCATCTTTAATTCCTGGTGCATGCATCACAGCAAACGTTTCAGAAAGACGATTCGCCAGATTCACACCACCAGACCAGGCGACAATGCCCCCTGAAACACTGGCTCCAGCCTGTCGATAAGTACTCGACTGACTATAACTGCCATTCACTGTCACCATCGGCGCGTTCCAGGTTAAATTCGCCCCAGCTGTCGTTTCGTTCCCCTGATGCTGATGACTCAAGTTGGCACCATAGTTAAACTGATCGCGGCTCCCAACCGTTCCCGATATTCCTGTATTGTTTGAGGCAAAACCCTGATCGTCAAAGGTCGTTGAGTTAGACATATATATTTGCCGCCGTGGTGTCGTGACATCATCACCCCAATCAAAGGGAATCGATATAAAAATATTAAAGCGTTTTTCTTCATGATGATTCTCGTCATAAGCCTGACTTGCTGCGAGGGTATAGCTTATCCGTTGCAAGTTATTGGAGTAACTCAACTGATAATCTTTACTGCTGCCGCTACGCCCCCAGTAATCTCGCCATAATGTGCTTAATGACACAGAACCCCAGCCTTCTGGCAATGACTGACTCATATTGGCGGAAAAGCTATTTTTGCGCCCAAAATCATTCTGGTAATAATCTGCAATGTCATAGGCATCATTTTTATCGCGACGATAATTATCTTTATTATTTGCCCAGACATAATCATTAAACGTCCGGTAATCGCGCGAAGAATAACGCCAGGCTGCCAGGCCAAAACGCGTCGATGTTTGAGTCACAAATTTGTTGTAGGCTATCTGATAACTTTGTCCGTCAAAAATATCGCCATTATCTTGCTTACTATGAGATTTTGTTGCATCGACAGAAATCGCGCCAATGCGTGTATTCCAGCCAGTCCCAAGAGTAAATGCGTAGTAATTATTGGCAATCATCGTGCCGCCATACAGCGTTAATAAATTATTAAAGCCATACTGGTAACCGACCTGAACAAAATCGCTTTGCTTATTTGCTCCTTCAATATGGCTACGACCCGCCGCAAAACCATATTTCGACACGCCCGGTTGCAACATATTTGGCACCGCCGAATAAGGCACCAGGTACGTGGTAACCGAACCGTCAGCCTCTTTCACGCTAACATCAAGATCCGCTCCACCACCGGCCAATTGCAAATCAGTAATCGAAAATGGGCCAGGTGGAACCTCCTTCTGATAAACAATAAAACCGTTTTGTTCAATGGTTACCAGCGCGTTACTCTGCGCAATCCCCTGCACTCGTGGGGTAAAATTTTGTTTCGAGTCAGGCAACATCTGCATATCACGAAAAAGTCGCACGCCACTGAAGCGAACAGAGTCAAAAATATCGCTTGAGGTGTACATATCACCGACACGCAGCGTGCCGAGAATTTGTGCAAACCCGCGTTCCAGATATAGGGTATTGCTTTTCCACTCCCCAGGATTGTTATCCGTTTTGCTGAAACTGGCATCAGAATGCAGTTGCCACCCCAGCAGATTTAATCCACTGTTAAAACGAACATAACTACTCTTGTTATTACCCGACGCTTTATAGTCGCTGTAATACTGGCTCATATAATAAGAGGTATAAAAAGCATTAATACCCCGTTCCCAGTTTTCCGGCGGGACATAACCACTTTCCAGTTCATCAACCCAGGCTTGCGGAACGCTGAAATCTAAACGAAAAACACCGATATTCCAGGCATAACTCCCACCCTGAACAAGTTGCTCTAATGTTAAACATTGCTTACTACTGGCGAAGTTATCGGTATTAATACCTAACCGCTTGATAATTTCTCTCGCCAGGCATGTTTCTTCGGGGTTATCTTTAACGATAATCTCATATTTCCCACGCCATTGTTTATTGACATAAATATCGATGTCATATTGGCCCGGTAAAGGTTGATTATCATCAAGGCGAATATGAGCAACCTGTTGGTCTTTCATTCCCCCCATCATAAAATGGGTGTCAAAGGTTTCTTCCGCTGCATACGCTTCAATGCCGAGCAATAACGCTACGATTGCTAATGCGAGTGGGGTTATTCTCAACACGGGCAGCTCCTGCAATTAAATTTTGTCGCTAATATAGTTGCCATCATCATCAATAATGGTCAAATACCAGCTATTCGCATTATTAGTTTTGACGTTTACACTCTGGCTTTCTAATGGCGCAATCATGATGGTTTCATAATTGACTTTGACATTATTCGCTTTTACATCGGAAATCGTCACCCAGTTCGGCGAATCATTTTTTATCACCAGCCCATTGCCGCTACGATTTACCAGCAATTTCTTAAACGTTGCTTTATTAACCGGAGCAATACCCGCCGGTCGGTAAAACAATTTGATTCTGTTTTGCATCGCAAACTTCAGTGCATTCTTGCCTTCTTGTTCTGGACTATTAGGTGGAATATCCAGAACGTTCAGATAAAAAATGCTCTCTTTATTACTGGGCAACTTATTCGGCATGATTTTAATTTTTACTTGCTGTCCGGAGTTAGCCCCTATTTTTGCCACTGGTGGCGTTAGCATGAAAGGAACCTGAATCTTTTCCGGCGGCAGTGATGTGTCGCCATCATCAATCCACGCCTGAAGTAATGAAGATCGGTTTCCCTGATTCATCAACTGCACCATCACTTCTTTATTTTCAGCCGGGTAAATAATTCGCGTCCCGTAGATGACAATTCCGGCATGTGCAGGAAGAACCATAGAAGAAATGAGTAAAGCTAATAACCCTTTCATCTTAATGCCTCTTAAAATTAAAAGGCCGCCATGGAGATAGCGGCCATGTTTATTTCCTGGAGAAACTTGAAAAATTATTTAATTATTAATCCTGCGCCACACGCATAACTAAAGAAGAGACCACATCACCTGATTGCACTGAGTCTTCTGTCAGTTTCAGGTATTTTGCTTTAAACGGAATCGCATACTGACCATCCGCTGTTTTATAACTCTCAATATTAAAAGGCGCTGAAACATCCAGGACATCGCTGTTATCGCCTAAATAGAGATAATAACCCACGGTATCGTTACTACTGGCTATCGCTTTATCGTTGCCGGTTATTTTATCATTGGTGATCAACGAGAGTTTTACACCAGCTACTTCTTTCGGACAGCTAATTTTTAACATACTACTGGTTACACCGACAGCATCATCATAGGTTGAATATTTCGCTTTACCTTCAAAGACAGTGGTCGGAACAGTTGGCATATTAATACTTACTGAATCACCACCCGCTTCAAATTTACACGGAGACTCTGCAATATTCCCCTTAATGGTTAAAGTTCCGGTATCAACGTCTGCAGCAAATACGCCAGCACTCATAAAAAAAGAAGAAAAGACAGCGGTAGCAATAATTGAATGTTTCATAATAGGTTCCTTAATATAGTTTATTTTGATTGTTAAGACTCTGTATCTCGTAGAAACAAATTTCTCACATCAAAAAAGTTACCGCAATGTAAACGTATTGTTTTATTGATTTAAAACAATTTAACCATTGCAATATAATTACAACAAATACTTAAGGGAATTAAATATTTACCACATCTATTAATTGACATAATTTACTGTTAACCACATTCTTAAAATAAATAAAAAAGCCTAAATCATTCATGGGAATGATTTAGGCTTTCCAAATATTATTAAAAGAGTGTTGCCTGATTAATCGTAGCGATTTAATACGATTCGACGTTTGCTATCGTTGCCCGCTGTAACCAGCTCTGTAGTGACGCCTTTTACCGGCGAAGAAATCCGATGACGAGTATCAACGCTTTGCGATACCTGACCGCAATGCTGTTGGGGCTGGCTATTAACAATATCCATACTGCATGTTGGGGGGCTGATCCTGCCATTAATCGTTAATGCGGCAGTCTCTGAAGAGAACGCGGGAGAAGCCAATCCATAGGCAAGAAAAATGATTCCTGACAGCCAATACTTATTCATTGAACGTTATCCCTGTAGTAAAGGTTATGCCTGGATAGATTGAGTGCATAACAAACTATAGCTGTACATCCGCTACACAGCCACGAAGGATGATAAAGAGGCTTTACCTGTACGATCAATCTACTTTGTACAGTTTAGGACTAAGATCCACTGAATATTCGCAGCATTAAAAAAGTGTTCATTTAAAGCCACAAAATAAATACACCGCATCAATGTATCATTTCTGCGGTGTATGACGAACAACCAGAAAGGCTAATGCACGTTAGACCGCGCGGAAGGAGATCTCACCTGGAATAACTTCACCTTGCCAGTAGAGCTGAGCAGCAACCCGGTCAGCCAGTTGGCGGTAGATAGTAGTAAATTCGCTCTCCGGACGGCTGATAACGGTAGGTGTTCCTTTGTCGAGATCTTCACGCAGGCTAATGTGTAACGGCATTTGCCCCAACAACTGCGTATGGTATTTCTCGGCCAGTTTCTCTGCCCCACCAGTGCCGAAAATCGGCTCATGATGACCACAGTTACTGCAAATATGGACGCTCATGTTCTCGACAATACCCAGTACCGGAACTTCGACTTTCTCGAACATCACGATACCTTTTTTCGCATCAATCAGCGCGATGTCCTGTGGCGTGGTGACCACTACTGCACCAGTTACTGGAATGTTTTGCGCCAGTGTCAATTGAATGTCACCGGTGCCTGGCGGCATGTCGAGCACCAGATAATCCAGATCCGGCCATAAGGTTTCTTGCAACATTTGCATCAACGCCTTGCTCGCCATCGGGCCACGCCACACCATCGCGTTGTCGTCAGTGACCAGATAACCAATTGAGTTGGTTGCCAGGCCATGAGACATAATCGGTGCCATATGAGTCCCGTCTGGCGAGGTCGGACGCTGATTTTCTGCCCCCAGCATGGTTGGGATAGACGGACCATAAATGTCGGCATCCAGAATGCCGACTTTCGCTCCTTCCGCCGCCAGCGCCAGCGCCAGGTTTACCGCCGTGGAGGATTTACCCACGCCACCTTTGCCGGAACTGACCGCGATAATGTTCTTCACGCCGTTAATTCCCGGCTGATTCTTCACGCGTTTCAGCGTGGCAATGTTATGCGACAGTTTCCAGTCGATAGCTTTTGCCCCGGTGATACGCAGCAATTCGGCGCTACATTGCTCTTTTAACTCTTCGAACGCGCTATGCCAGACGAACGGCATAACCAGCTCCACATGCAGCGTGTCGTCCATCCAGGCGACATGATGCAACGCTTTCAGCGTGGTAAGGTTATGCTTCAGGGTTGGGTGCTGAAAATTAGCCAGTGTCCCGGCGACCATTGCGCGCAAGGCTTCTGGTGATTTGGCCTGGGATTGTTCGTTCATCCCGACTCCTTATTTATATAGATAAACCATCAGCTAAATAGTTTACCTGAAGAAAATAGATAAGTACTTACTTAACATTTTTCCATTTGGTACTATCTAACCCCTTTTCACTACTAAGAAGTAATGCCTACTATGACTCAAGTCGCGAAGAAAATTCTGGTGACGTGCGCACTGCCGTACGCTAACGGCTCTATCCACCTCGGCCATATGCTGGAGCACATCCAGGCTGATGTCTGGGTCCGTTACCAGCGAATGCGCGGCCACGAGGTCAACTTCATCTGCGCCGACGATGCCCACGGTACGCCGATCATGCTGAAAGCCCAGCAGCTTGGTATTACCCCGGAGCAGATGATTGGCGAAATGAGTCAGGAGCATCAGACTGATTTCGCAGGCTTTAATATCAGCTACGACAACTATCACTCGACGCACAGCGAAGAGAACCGTCAGTTGTCTGAGCTTATCTATACTCGCCTGAAAGAGAACGGTTTTATTAAAAACCGCACCATCTCTCAGTTGTACGACCCGGAAAAAGGTATGTTCCTGCCGGATCGTTTTGTGAAAGGCACCTGCCCGAAATGTAAAGCGCCAGATCAATACGGCGATAACTGTGAAGTCTGCGGCGCGACCTACAGCCCGACTGAACTGATCGAGCCGAAATCTGTGGTTTCTGGTGCTACGCCGGTGATGCGTGATTCCGAACACTTCTTCTTTGATCTGCCCTCTTTCAGCGAAATGTTGCAGGCATGGACCCGCAGCGGCGCGTTGCAGGAGCAGGTGGCAAACAAAATGCAGGAGTGGTTTGAATCCGGCCTGCAACAGTGGGATATCTCCCGCGATGCGCCTTACTTCGGTTTTGAAATTCCGAACGCACCAGGCAAATACTTCTACGTCTGGCTGGACGCGCCGATTGGTTACATGGGTTCCTTCAAGAATCTGTGCGACAAGCGCGGCGATACCGTAAGCTTCGATGAATACTGGAAGAAAGATTCCGTCGCCGAGCTGTACCACTTCATCGGTAAAGATATTGTTTACTTCCACAGCCTGTTCTGGCCTGCCATGCTGGAAGGCAGCAACTTCCGCAAGCCGACCAACCTGTTTGTTCACGGCTATGTGACGGTGAACGGCGCGAAGATGTCCAAGTCTCGTGGCACGTTCATTAAAGCCAGCACCTGGCTGAATCATTTTGACGCTGACAGCCTGCGTTACTACTACACTGCGAAACTCTCTTCGCGCATTGATGATATCGATCTCAACCTGGAAGATTTCGTTCAGCGTGTAAATGCCGATATCGTCAACAAAGTAGTGAACCTGGCCTCCCGTAACGCTGGCTTTATCAACAAGCGTTTTGACGGCGTGTTGGCAAGCGAACTGGCTGACCCTGAACTGTACAAAACCTTTACCGATGCCGCTGAAGTTATTGGCGAAGCGTGGGAAAGCCGCGAATTTGGTAAAGCTGTGCGCGAAATCATGGCGCTGGCTGACCTGGCTAACCGCTATGTTGACGAGCAGGCTCCGTGGGTGGTGGCGAAACAGGAAGGCCGCGATGCTGACCTGCAAGCGATTTGCTCAATGGGCATAAACCTGTTCCGCGTGCTGATGACTTACCTGAAGCCGGTACTGCCGAAACTGACTGAACGTGCGGAAGCATTCCTCAATACGGAACTGACCTGGGATGGTATTCAGCAACCGCTGCTGGGCCATAAAGTGAATCCGTTCAAGGCACTGTATAACCGTATCGATATGAAACAGGTGGAAGCACTGGTGGAAGCATCCAAAGAAGAAGTGAAAGCAACTGCCGCGCCAGTTACTGGCCCGCTGGCTGATGATCCGATTCAGGAAACCATCACCTTTGACGACTTCGCCAAAGTTGACCTGCGCGTGGCGCTGATTGAAAACGCAGAGTTTGTTGAGGGTTCTGACAAGCTGCTGCGCCTGACGCTGGATCTGGGTGGCGAAAAACGCAATGTCTTCTCCGGCATTCGTTCTGCTTACCCAGACCCACAGGCGCTGATTGGTCGTCACACCATTATGGTGGCTAACCTGGCTCCGCGTAAAATGCGCTTCGGTATCTCCGAAGGCATGGTGATGGCTGCCGGTCCTGGCGGGAAAGATATCTTCCTGTTAAGCCCGGATGCCGGTGCTAAACCTGGTCATCAAGTGAAATAACTCCCTTCAAGGCGCTGCATCAACAGCGCCTTTTCTTTATAAATTCCTAAAGTTGTTTTCTCGCCTTTTTGTCGCTCTGTAACCTGCGCAAATGCTGTTAGCATCTGTATTAAACTGGATAAAATTACAGGGATGCAGAATGAGACACTTTATCTATCAGGACGAGAAATCACATAATTATTCAACTGCTCCATAACGGTTGACGCTATCAGGAACAGAGCGCCATTAGTCAGGCTGATTTGCTGGCGAACGAACTCACCGTAATCGGTTTTTATCGGCTGGCGCATGTGTTGAAGCAATTACGCAATTCGGAAAGCGAGACACTGGCAGAAGTATTGAATAATTGTGTTTTACTCTGCGAACAGTTGTTACTGATGCTTGAGCAACAAGGAGGAAAAAATGCTTTTTATTAAGAGATCTACTCCATTTCCGGACTGCTCAAGACGAGGTATAAAGAATATTCTATAGCGCCCTGGTGAGAGTCACCAGTTTTCTGATCTTGATAAAATGGAGTTTTACATGAAGGCTTTCAACAAGCTGTTTTCCCTCGTTGTTGCATCTGTTCTGGTTTTCTCTCTCGCTGGCTGTGGTGACAAAGAAGAATCAAAGAAATTTAGTGCCAATCTGAACGGTACTGAAATTGCCATTACCTATGTCTACAAAGGCGACAAGGTGCTTAAGCAATCTTCAGAAACCAAAATTCAGTTTGCAACCATCGGTGCAGCTAACAAAGAAGAGGCGGCTAAAAAGCTTGAGCCGTTAAGTGCAAAATATAAAAACATTGCTGGCGTTGAAGAAAAATTAACCTTTACTGATACTTACGCGCAGGAAAACGTGACTATCGATATGGAAAAAGTTGATTTTAAAGCCCTGCAGGGTATTTCCGGCATTAACATTTCTGCTGACGATGCCAAAAAAGGTATCACTATGGCGCAAATGGAACTGGTGATGAAAGCCGCTGGCTTTAAAGAAGTGAAATAATCTGCCGGAGGCCATGCTCTCTGCATGGCCTCCAGACCGGTCTTAGTTTTTCTTCACATGCTGGCGCGCAGCCAGTCCACGCAGAAAATAACGCAAGAATTGATCGCCGCATTCGCGGAAGTTTTTATGATCCGGTGCGCGCATCATCGCAGTAATTTCCGGCATAGAAACGCGGAACTGCTGTTCGGTGAGGATCGCCAGGATGTCATCGGTTTTCAGTGAAAACGCGATACGCAATTTTTTCAGCACAATATTGTTATTAATACGACGTTCCGGCTCCAGTGCCGGTGCAGACTCATCCCTGCCGCGTTTTTCGTAAATCAGACCATTCAGGAATGAGGACAAAATAATGTCCGGACAACGTTGAAAACCTTCTTCATCTTCTTTACGCAACCAGATGGCAATCTGTTCGGCAGTGGTTTCGACATTGCCCAGCGCCAGAATGCGCACCAGGTCGTTATTATTGGCTTTTAAAATGTAGCGCACGCTGCGCAGAATATCATTACTTAGCATGAGGCCTTCAGGTGTTGATGAGGCAAAAAGCCATTTTAGCAGTCTTTTACAGGCCAATCGCCTCTTTTAAGCTTTTCAGATAACGGCGGCTGACCGGCACGGTTAAGCCATTACGCAAAATCAACTCGGCCTGGCCATTATCTTCCAGGCGAATCTCCTGCAAATGCGCGAGGTTAACCAGATACTGACGATGGCAGCGTAGTAGTGGTGTACGACTCTCCAGGGTGCGTAATGTCAGTTCAGTAAAGCCCTCTTTCCCTTCGTGACTGGTGACGTAAACACCGCTCATCCTACTGCTGACAAACGCTACATCTTTCATTTGCAGTAAATAAATCCGACTGTGCCCCGTACAAGGAATAAATTTCAGCGCCTGCTGATTTTCCGGTAACAGCGAAACATCCTGCTTGCTCCGCTCCTGACGCAGACGAGCCAGCGTTTTCTCCAGCCGCGCTTCATCAATCGGCTTCAGCAGATAATCAAAGGCATGTTCTTCAAAGGCTTTAATGGCGTATTCGTCAAACGCGGTGAGAAAAACGATATACGGACGATGTTCCGGGTCGAGCATCCCCACCATTTCCAGACCGCTGATGCGTGGCATCTGAATGTCGAGAAACAGCACATCCGGGCGCAGTTTATGCACCGCGCCAATCCCTTCCACGGCGTTTGAGCACTCGCCGACAATTTCAATATCGCTCTGCTCCTGCAAAAATACGCGCAGGTTTTCCCGTGCTAACGGTTCATCATCGACAATTAAGACTTTAATCATGCCTCGTCCCTCCATGGCAGTCGTAACGTTATTCGGGTGTAACTATCAGGCTCACAGGCGACGCTTATCCCATAGTCATCGCCAAACCGCTCACGTAAACGCTTATCCACCAGATTCATCCCCAGCCCACTGGCATTGGTTGCCGGTTGATACAAACCGGCATTGTCTTCGATCTCCAGCATCAAATGTTGCCCTTCACGCCTTGCGCTAATTGCCACTCGCCCTGTATCCAGCAGTTGTGAGGTTCCATGTTTAATAGCGTTTTCCACTATTGGTTGCAGGGTAAACGCGGGCAACTGCTGCCGGGATAATTCCTCCGGAATAGCAATGTTGACCTGCAACCGTGACTGGAAACGCGCCTTTTCAATTTGCAGATAAGCATTCACGTGTTCAATTTCGTCGGCGAGAGTAACAAACTCCGAAGGCCGCTTTAAGTTTTTGCGGAAAAAAGTGGAAAGATACTGCACCAGTTGGCTGGCCTGTTCGCTGTCGCGGCGGATAACGGCTTTAATGGTGTTAAGCGCATTGAACAGGAAATGGGGATTCACCTGGGCGTGAAGCAGTTTAATTTCTGACTGCGTGAGCATCGCTTTTTGCCGCTCATATTGCCCGGCGAGGATCTGCGCCGAAAGCAATTGCGCAATCCCTTCCCCCAGCGTGCGGTTGATTGAGCTGAACAAACGGTTTTTCGCTTCATACAATTTGATGGTGCCCATCACCCGCTGATTCTCACCACGCAACGGAATTACCAGGGTCGAACCCAGTTTGCATTGCGGATGCAAAGAGCAACGATAAGGTACTTCGTTGCCATCAGCGTAGACCACTTCACCGGTTTCAATCGCTTTTAAGGTGTAAGTCGAAGAAATCGGTTTGCCGGGTAAATGGTGATCGTCACCAATTCCGGTAAAGGCCAGCAATTTCTCTCGATCGGTAATCGCGACTGCACCAATATCCAGCTCCTGATACAGCACCTGTGCCACTTTCATGCTGTTCACTTCGTTAAACCCCTGGCGCAAAATGCCTTCCGTCGAGGCCGCGACTTTCAGCGCGGTGGCAGAAAAAGCCGAAGTGTATTTTTCAAACATCGCGCGTTTATCGAGCAATATACGCATAAACAGCGCCGCGCCGACGGTATTGGTGACCATCATTGGCGCAGCAATATTACTCACCAGACGCACCGCATCTTCATAAGGTCGGGCGATTGCCAGGATGATCAGCATTTGCACCATTTCAGCGACGAACGTGACGGCACCGGCGGTAATGGGGTTAAAGACTTTATCAGTGCGCCCACGACGGATCAGGATGCTGTGTACCAGGCCGCCGAGCAATCCTTCAACGATGGTCGAGATCATGCAACTTAGCGCGGTCATGCCCCCCATCGAATATCGATGTAACCCGCCGGTCAGACCAACCAGCCCACCGACGACCGGACCGCCGAGTAAGCCGCCCATCACCGCTCCAATCGCCCGCGTATTAGCAATCGAATCGTCGATGTGCAACCCGAACCAGGTGCCCATAATGCAGAAAATGGAAAAGACGATGTAGCAGAGAAATTTATGCGGCAGACGAACCGTGACCTGCATTAATGGTATGAATAATGGCGTTTTACTCATTAACCACGCAATGACTAAAAAAACGCACATCTGCTGAAGCAGCAGCAACACCAGATTAAAATCGTACATACCCGCAAACCACACTTCCCTTTAAAACGCGTAACATACATTGCCTGCGTTTAACTTTCTTTGAACTCTTGCAGAAAAATGAGAATTCGTGAGTACGATCACTCAAAATCACCTGGCAAAAATAAAATCACCCTAACGATGAACTAAAAACGGACAAAACTACCTGGTTCGCAAATCTGCGTCTAAAGTTAAACCGGGACCTCGCGAGCAAGGGTGAGAGGATGGCGCTTTACACAATTGGTGAAGTGGCGTTGCTTTGTGATATCAATCCTGTCACGTTACGCGCGTGGCAGAGGCGTTACGGATTGTTGAAACCGCAGCGCACAGACGGCGGTCATCGCCTGTTCAACGATGCCGATATCGACCGGATCCGCGAGATCAAACGCTGGATCGATAACGGTGTGCAGGTCAGCAAAGTTAAAATGCTACTCAGTAATGAGAATGTTGATGTACAAAACGGCTGGCGCGATCAGCAAGAAACGCTGCTTAATTACCTGCAAAGTGGCAATCTACAAAGTCTGCGAATGTGGATCAAAGAACGTGGTCAGGATTACCCCGCCCAGACGCTCACCACACATCTGTTCATTCCTCTGCGCCGACGTCTTCAGTGTCAGCAACCAACTCTCCAGGCGTTACTGGCGATCCTCGACGGTGTACTGATCAACTACATCGCCATTTGTCTGGCTTCGGCACGTAAAAAACAGGGTAAAGATGCGCTGGTGGTTGGCTGGAATATTCAGGATACCACGCGGCTGTGGCTGGAGGGTTGGATTGCCAGCCAGCAAGGATGGCGCATTGATGTCCTCGCCCATTCCCTCAACCAGCTCCGCCCGGAACTGTTTGAAGGCCGCACGCTATTGGTGTGGTGCGGTGAAAACCAGTCTCCCGCCCAGCAGCAGCAGCTCACCAACTGGCAGGAACAAGGCCATGATATTTTCCCACTCGGCATTTAATGATTCGTTAACAAATGCGCTTTACTGTACAATCCTTTCGTTAACATAAGGAGTGCATTATGCGCATAGCGAAAATTGGGGTTATCACCCTGTTCCTGTTGATGGCGTTAGGCGGTATCGGTGGCGTCATGCTCGCAGGTTATACCTTTATTTTGCGTGCTGGCTGAGTAGCTGCACCAACCGTTCAAACAGGCGGTCTACGATGATCGCCGCCAGTGCCACCAGCAACGCCCCCTGAATCACATAAGCAGTGTTAAATCCGCTAAGTCCGATGATGATGGGCGTACCCAGCGTGCTGGCTCCTACCGTTGAGGCAATGGTCGCCGTACCAATATTGATAATCACTGAAGTCCGCACGCCAGCCAGAATCACTGGCGCTGCCAGCGGTAACTCCACTTTACGCAATCGCTGACTCCGGCTCATTCCCATCCCTTTGGCAACGTCTGTCACGCTGGCATCAATCGCTCCCAGTCCGGCAAGTGTCGCCTGTAAGATCGGTAATACGCCGTAAAGGATCAAAGCAATAATCGCCGGTTGCTGACCAAACCCCATCACCGGAACAGCAATCGCCAGCACAGCTACGGGCGGAAAAGTCTGCCCAACGGCGGCAATGGTTTCGACCATCGGGCGAAACTCCGCGCCCCACGGGCGAGTGACAGCAATTCCGGCACCAGTACCAATGATCACGGCAAACAAACTTGAGATCCCCACTAGCCAGAAATGAGCCAGCGCCAGGGCAGCAAAACTTTCCTGCTGATAAACGGGTCGTGGCAGTTGTGGGAACAAGGCAGCAAACAGCGGCTGGCTGTAAGGCAGCCAGAAAATCAGTGCCACAAACAAAGCAATGAGCCAGAACAGCGGATCGCGCAACATCTTCATACGCTTACGCCTCCTCCAGCAGATCCTGAAAATGCAGCGTGCCGCAAGGCTGGCTCTGCGTGTTCACCACCGGCAGCACCTCGCATCCCCGCGCGACAAACAGAGAGAGCGCATCGCGTAGCGTCATCTCTTCTGCCAGTGCCTCACCTTCTGCTCGTTCTTCGCGACGCACGTAATCCGCCACACTACGTAACGAAAGCAGGCGCACACCCAGTTCACTACGTCCAAAAAACTGGCGGACAAAATCATTCGCCGGACGAGTCAGCATCGTCAGCGGATTGCCCTGCTGCACCACTTCACCGCGATCCATCAACACCAGATGTTCAGCCAGCCGTAGCGCCTCATCAATATCATGAGTGACCAGCACAATAGTGCGCCCCAGCAAACGGTGAATGCGCGTCATCTCTTGTTGCAACGCGCCGCGCGTCACCGGATCCAGCGCGCCAAACGGTTCATCCATCAGCAAAACTTGCGGATCGGCAGCCAGCGCACGAGCAACGCCGACTCGCTGCTGCTGGCCACCAGAAAGTTGATGTGGATAACGCTCGCGTAAATTCGCCTCCAGCCCCAACAGCGCCATTAATTCGTCTATACGATCGTCGATCCGCGCCCGCGACCATTTTTGTAATTGCGGCACGGTGGCGATGTTTTGCGCCACGTTCCAGTGGGGAAATAAACCTATCGACTGGATGGCGTATCCCATCCGGCGCCGCAACTCCAGCACTGGCAGCGAGCGAATTTCTTCTCCGGCAAAGCGGATCACTCCACTGTCATGCTCCACCAGGCGATTAATCATTTTCAGGGTGGTGGATTTGCCGGAGCCAGATGTGCCAATCAGCACCGAAAAACTCCCTTCCTGAAAATTGAGATTGAGATCGTTAACGGCTTTTTGTGCGCCGAACAGTTTGCTGACATGGCTAAATTCAATCATTACGTTTCACCTTCAGCAGTGCGATAAGCAAATCGAACAGCGCGTCGGTAAGCACCGCCAGTACAATCACCGGGATCACCCCGAGCAACACTAAATCAATGGCGCTGCTTAGCAGCCCCTGGAAAACCAGCGCACCAAAACCGCCTGCGCCGATTAACGCCGCAATCACCGCCATACCTACAGTTTGCACCATCACCACCCGCAGGCTGCGCAGAAATACCGGTAACGCCAGCGGTAACTGCACATACCAAAAACGCTGCGTCCCGCTCATGCCCATCGCTGTGGCGCTCTCCTGCACGTCGCGCGGGATCTGATTCAAGCCCACTACCACGCCGCGCACTAACGGCAGTAACGCGTAGAGCACCAGCGCAATCAGTGCGGGTGTCATTCCGGTTCCTGCTATGCCGATCGTCCCCAGCCACGGAAAGGCAGTCACCAGTCCGGCAAGCGGAGCAATCAGCAAACCAAAGAGCGCCACCGAAGGCACGGTCTGAATGACATTGAGCAGAGAAAAAATCGCCCCCTGCCGCGCAGTGGAAAAGTAGCACCAGATGCCCAACGGCACACCAATCACTAACGCAGGCAGCACCGCACCAAACAGCAACGTCAGATGCAGTGCCAGCGCGTCATCAAACACATCCTGACGGTTGGCGTATTCTTTCATTAGCGAGAGATCGTTAAGCGTGCCGGAGTACAGCAACCACAGCGGAATGATGGCAATCTGCATATGCAACAACCAGCGCCACAGCGGATGCGTGGAGATTCGGCGGATGGCATCACTACAGGCCAGCAGTGCCAGCGCCGCTGCCAGCCAGAAACCACTGCCGAGGCTGGTACGCGCCAGCGCACTACCATTTTGCGCCAGTTGTGTCGCCGCCTTTCCAGCTCCCCACACCAGCAATACGAAGACGAATTGCGCCAGAATGAGTGCAAAAATGCTGCCTTTTTTAGCGGGAATAAAACAGGCTGTCAGCCAGGCGCAACCAACGCCCACCAGCATCCAGATCGTTTGCGGCCACAGTTGCCAGAGATGACGCCCTTCACCCGAGACTAAACGATTAGGCGCGTAACTGATAAACGGCAGCGCCGCTGCGATTGCCGTCAGCAACAGCAGCAGCGCCAGAACAGGATTAATACGTAGATAAGTCACGGGAAATTACTTCGTCCACCCTTTTTGTTTCAGGTAGTCGGCAGCCACTTTTTTGGCATCCAGTCCTTCCACTGCAATGCTGGCATTCAGTTGCTGCAATGTTTTTTCATCGAGGCTGGCGAAGACTGGCTGTAGCCACTGTGCCATTTGCGGATACTCCTTCAACACCGATTCACGCACCACTGGTGCAGGCGCGTAGATAGGTTGCACGCCTTGCGGATCGCTTAAGGTTTGCAGCCCCAGCGCCGCGACCGGACCGTCAGTGCCGTAAGCCATTGCGGCATTAACGCCAGAAGTTTGCTGGGCAGCGGCTTTAATCGTTACCGCCGTGTCGCCGCCTGCAAGTGACAGTAACTGATCCTGATCGAGTTTAAAGTCGTAAGCTTTTTCAAAAGCGGGTAAGGCATCGGCGCGTTCGATAAACTCTGCCGAGGCTGCCAGTTTGAAGGTGCCGCCCTCTTTCAGATAACGACTCAGGTCGGCAAGCGAAGTGAGTTTGTTTTTCTCTGCAACATCCTGACGCACGGCGATGGTCCAGGTGTTATTCGCAGGTGCGGGCGTCAGCCAGATTAACTTGTTTTGCTCTGCATCGAGCTTTTTGACTTTCTCGTAGCCTTGCCCGGCATTTTTCCACGCCGCGTCGTTTTCATCTTTAAAGAAGAAAGCGCCATTGCCGGTATATTCCGGATAGATATCCAGTTCACCGGAAGTAATCGCCCCGCGCACCACAGGAGTCGTTCCGAGTTGCACTTTATTGACCGTCGGTACGCCGTGGCTTTCGAGTACCTGCAAGATGATGTTGCCGAGTAGCGCGCCTTCGGTATCGATTTTTGAACCGACTTTAACGGGGGAAGCCGCGTGCAGCGGCAGGCTCACGGCTGCCAACATAACCAGTGAACCTGCCCAGACCTTTGAGAGTGGCATGATGCTTTCCTCATTCTTTTACTGTTGTTTTCAGCGAATTAAGAGAAAAGCATAGTTGATAATGGCGGGGTTAGCCTGACTGGGCGGATTCAGTTGCAGAATCAGATAAATACTTAAAGGGGGAAATACTGACCGACGTTTCCTGCCGGATGCGGCGCAAGCGCCTTATCCGGCCTACAGCGGGTGAAAAATCAACAAGTTGTAACCATTCTGTAGACCTAATAAGCGCAGCGCATCAGGCAAAGGGCGCAAACGTCGCGCCCTTACTAAAGCATTACAGCAACTCAAACTCGCCTTTCTTAACGCGTGCGGAATCAGTGCCGATAAAGACATTGAACTTGCCAGGCTCGGCGTCATATTTCATCTGTTGATTCCAGAACTTCAGCGCCTCGATATCGATCGGGAAGCTGACGGTCTGAGTTTCGCCCGGCTTCAGGGTGATTTTCTCAAAGCCTTTTAGCTGTTTCACCGGGCGACTCATGGAAGCCGTCACATCCTGCAAGTACATCTGCACTACCGTCGCCCCTTCGCGTTTACCGGTGTTCGTCACCTGCACGCTGGCCGTCACTTTGCCGTCACGCTTCATTGTCGGCGCAGAAAGTTTCACATCAGAGACGGTGAACGTGGTATAGCTCAGACCATAGCCGAACGGATAAAGTGCCCCGTTAGCTTCATCAAAATAACGCGAAGTGTATTTGTTCGGCTTGTCGGCATTATACGGACGCCCGGTATTCAGATGGCTGTAGTACACAGGGATCTGCCCGACAGAACGCGGGAAGGACATCGGCAGCTTGCCGGACGGGTTGTAATCGCCAAACAATACATCGGCAATCGCATTCCCCCCTTCCGTACCCGCAAACCAGGTTTCCAGAATCGCGTCGGCCTGCTGATCTTCTTTCACCAGCGCCAGCGGACGACCGTTCATCAGCACCAGCACCAGCGGTTTACCGGTGGCCTTCAGCGCCGCAATCAAATCACGCTGACTTTGCGGGATGGTGATATCGGTACGGCTGGAGGCTTCGTGCGCCATCCCCTGAGCTTCACCGACTACCGCCACCACCACATCAGATTGTTTCGCGGTCTGCACCGCTTCATCAATCATCTCTTGCGGCGAGCGCGGATCGACCTTTACCGCCTCTTCATACTGATTCAGGAAATCGATAATGCCTTTGTCACTGGTGACGTTTGCCCCTTTGGCGTACAGCACTTTACCGTTTTCACCAACGGCATTTTTAATCCCGGTCAGTACGGTCACGGATTGATCGGCAACACCGGCTGCGGACCAGCTGCCCATCACGTCACGTTTACTGTCCGCCAGTGGCCCAACCACCGCAATGGTGGCCGATTTTTTCAGCGGTAACGTTTCGAGACGGTTTTTCAGCAACACCAGGCTTTCACGCGCCACTTCACGCGCTTCTTTGCGATGCAGACGGCTTTCGGCATTGGTATCCACCGGGTCAGACTCTTTCGGCCCCAAATGGCTGTATGGGTCGTTAAACAGCCCCATATCATATTTGACGTTCAGTACATGACGGGCAGCGTCATCCAGCTCTTCCATCGTCACTTTGCCGGATTTGATCAACCCAGGCAGATACTTCGAGTAATACTCGTCGCTCATACTCATGTTGATCCCGGATTTCAGTGCCACGCGCACCGCATCTTCCGGATCTGCCGCCGTACCGTGTTTAATCAGTTCTTTGATTGCGCCATGATCGGAAACGGTGATGCCTTTAAAGCCCCACTGATCGCGCAGCACATCTTTCAGCAGCCAGGAATCGGAGGTGGCTGGCGTGCCGTTCAGCGAGTTCAACGCCACCATCACCGCGCCGCTGCCTGCATCCAGCCCCGCTTTATACGGCGGCATATAGTCATTAAACAGGCGCTGCGGGCTCATATCGACGGTGTTGTACTCTTTACCACCTTCTACCGCGCCGTATGCAGCAAAGTGTTTGACGCTGGTCATCACCGAGTAGCGATCTGCCGGGCTTTTACCCTGCATCGCTTCCACCATGGTTTTACCCATGATTGAGGTCAGATACGTATCTTCGCCAAAACCTTCGGAAGCACGTCCCCAGCGCGGATCGCGCGAGACATCGACCATTGGCGCCCAGGTCATATTCAGGCCATCATCTGCCGCTTCATAAGCAGAGACGCGCCCTACTGTTTTCACCGCATCGAGGTTAAAAGAAGAGGCCAGGCCGAGGCTAATCGGGAAGACAGTGCGCTGACCGTGCAGCACATCATAGGCAAAGAAGAGAGGAATTTTCAGGCGGCTTAATTCCATCACCTGATCCTGCATGGCGCGGATATCCTGACGGGTTACGGTGTTGAAAATCGCCCCAACCTGCCCGTCTTTGATCATCTCGCGGATCGCCTCTTTCGGGTTATCCGGGCCGACGCTGATTAAGCGCAGTTGACCAATCTTCTCATCAACCGTCATTTTTTTGAGCAGTTCGGTGACGAACGCATCCCGCGCTTCGGGCGTTAATGGATGGTTACCGAACAAATCATCCGCCAGTGCTGGCTGTAAGGCCAGACTTACCGCGATACCTACTGAACATAGCCATTTCATGTGGATTTTTCTTCCTTTGTTGCCCGACGTGGCAGCGAAAATGGTGCAAAAACCGTAGTTTGCCATAAGCATGATGGAGAGAGAAAAAGAATGCTCAGTTTATTGTCTGAATTTTCAAAATATTCACTCGCTGAATTGTCATACAAGGCGCTATTCTAGTTTGTGATATTTTTTCGCCACCACAAGGAGTGGAAAATGTCTTCCATGACAACAACTGATAATAAAGCCTTTTTGAATGAACTTGCCCGTCTGGTCGGTCATTCACACCTGCTCACCGATCCCGCAAAAACGGCCCGCTATCGCAAGGGCTTCCGTTCTGGTCAGGGCGACGCGCTGGCTGTCGTTTTCCCTGGCTCACTACTGGAATTGTGGCGGGTGCTGAAAGCCTGCGTCACCGCCGACAAAATTATTCTGATGCAGGCCGCTAATACTGGTCTGACCGAAGGCTCGACGCCAAACGGTAACGACTATGATCGCGATATCGTGATCATCAGCACCCTGCGTCTCGACAAACTGCACGTTCTCGGCAAGGGCGAACAAGTGCTGGCATATCCTGGCACCACGCTCTATTCGCTGGAAAAAGCTCTCAAACCGCTGGGTCGCGAACCGCACTCGGTGATTGGTTCGTCGTGTATAGGTGCATCGGTCATCGGCGGTATCTGTAATAACTCCGGCGGCTCGCTGGTGCAGCGTGGCCCGGCATATACCGAAATGTCGTTATTCGCGCGCATAAATGAAGACGGCAAACTGACGCTGGTGAACCATCTGGGGATTGATCTGGGCGAAACACCAGAGCAGATCCTCAGCAAGCTGGATGACGATCGTATCAAAGAAGATGATGTTCGCCACGATGGTCGTCACGCCCACGATTATGATTATGTTCACCGCGTTAGGGATATTGAAGCCGACACACCCGCACGTTATAACGCCGACCCGGATCGCCTGTTTGAATCCTCCGGTTGCGCCGGAAAACTGGCAGTATTCGCGGTACGTCTTGATACCTTCGAAGCAGAAAAAAATCAGCAGGTGTTTTATATAGGCACCAATCAGCCGGAAGTGCTGACTGAAATCCGCCGCCATATTCTGGCTAATTTCGAAAATCTGCCGGTTGCAGGGGAATATATGCATCGGGATATCTACGATATCGCGGAAAAATATGGCAAAGACACCTTCCTGATGATCGATAAACTTGGCACCGACAAGATGCCTCTCTTCTTTAACATCAAAGGGCGTACCGATGCGATGCTGGAGAAAGTGAAATTCTTCCGTCCGCATTTTACCGACCGTGCGATGCAAAAATTCGGTCATCTGTTCCCCAGCCATTTACCCCCGCGCATGAACAGCTGGCGCGATAAATATGAACATCATCTGCTGTTAAAAATGGCGGGCGATGGCATTGGCGAAGCGAAATCGTGGCTGGTGGATTATTTCAAACAGGCTGAAGGTGATTTCTTTGTCTGTACGCCGGAGGAAGGCAGCAAAGCATTTTTACACCGTTTCGCCGCTGCGGGGGCGGCAATTCGTTATCAGGCCGTGCATTCCGATGAAGTCGAAGACATTCTGGCTCTGGATATTGCTCTGCGGCGTAACGATACCGAGTGGTATGAGCATTTGCCACCGGAGATCGACAGCCAGTTGGTACACAAGCTCTATTACGGCCATTTTATGTGCTATGTCTTCCACCAGGATTACATCGTCAAAAAAGGTGTGGATGTACATGCGTTGAAGGAACAGATGCTGGAGCTGTTACGCCAGCGCGGCGCGCAATATCCTGCCGAGCATAACGTCGGTCATTTGTATAAAGCACCGGAGACGTTGCAGAAGTTTTATCGCGAGAACGATCCGACCAACAGTATGAATCCAGGGATCGGTAAGACCAGTAAGCGGAAAAACTGGCAGGAAGCAGAGTAAATATAGCCGGATGCCTGATGCAGATGTAGGCCTGATAAGATGCGCCAGCATCGCATCAGGCACAGGCACCGAATGCCGGATGCGGCGTGAACGCCTGATCCGGCCTACAGACGCATCACGTTTGTAGGCCTGATAAGATGCGCCAGCATCGCATCAGGCATCGTGCCCGAATGCCGGATGCGGCGTAAACGCCTGATCCGGCCTACAGGCAAGCAAACTTAATCGTTCTGTGCCGTCTGCCCCGCCGCCGCCATCTGAGCGGCTTTTTGTTTTTTATAGCTCAACGCCGCAGCCGGAACAGGCATCACTTTACCGGTCTCAATCCAGGTACGCAGGCGGCTGGCATCGGCAAAATGGGTATATTTGCCAAATGCATCCATCACCACCAGCGCCACCGGTTTATTATTGATAACCGTGCGCATCACCAGGCAATGCCCTGCGGCATTGGTAAAACCGGTTTTGGTTAACTGAATATTCCAGTTATCGCGATAAACCAGATGGTTAGTATTGCGGAACGGCAGGGTGTACGTCGGATTAGAGAAGGTCGCCATATCTTCACGGGTGGTACTCAACTGACCGATCAACGGATATTGTTTGCTGGCAATCAGCAATTTGGTCAGGTCACGGGCCGTCGAAACGTTATGCACCGACAACCCGGTCGGTTCAACAAAGCGCGTGTTGTTCATTCCGAGCGACTTCGCTTTCGCATTCATCGCTTTAATAAAAGCGTTATAACCACCAGGATAATGGTGCGCCAGGCTTGCCGCCGCGCGGTTTTCCGAAGACATCAGCGCCAACAACAGCATATCTTTACGGCTGATTTCGCTGTTCAGTCGCACGCGCGAATAGACCCCTTTCATCTCTGGCGTCTGGCTGATATCCACTTTCAGTTTTTCATCCAGCGGCAGTCGTGCGTCAAGCACCACCATTGCGGTCATTAATTTGGTGATTGACGCAATCGGACGCACCAGATCCGGGTGGTTCGAATAGATCACTTTGTTGGTATTCAGATCAACAATCATCGCACTACCGGAAGCGATTTCCGGCCGCGAAGCTGTGGTAGCGGCGGTCGTTTTCGCAACGGCCTGCGGTGCAAAAGGCACAGCCAGCATTAGAGCCAGGCTAAATAAAGAAACTCGAAATTTCGGCATGATGAGCATTCAGATAGTGGTTCACGCGCACGGGTTGCGCACCGCCGGAGTAAGGATTTACTGAGGCTAGCGACGCCATCATAACGAGCAAAAAGTGCGATCGTCAAAGGAGAATCGTGAGGAAATGCTGCATTGCTGACATTTACGTCAGCAATGCAACACAAAAGAACTTTCTAGAACAGTCGATAACCGTACCCCCACAGAATAACGGTAATGGCGAGCAGCACTTCCAGCACCAGCACGCCAATCGCCAGCGTCGAACTGGAGAAGCTAAGGCCTTCCTCTTTGTTGATATTCAGGAAACTCGGAATACCGAGATAAAGCAGATAGCCGGTGTAAAACAGCGCCACCGTACCCACCAGCGCGCACAGCCAAACCAGCGGATAAAGCGCCACCAGGCCGCTTAAAAACAGCGGCGTTGCGACATATCCGGCAAAGACCATACAGTGCGCAAGCGATGGACGTTGCGGATATTTGCGCGCCATCCACCAGATGACTCGCCCCATCACCGCGACCCCTGCCAGCATAACGCCATAAAACAGGACAGCCAGCGCCAGTCCGGTAAACCAGGATAACTTCAGGATAGTGCCATCGCCAAAATTCCAGCCAATTTGCGTGGTGCCAATGAAGGCACAGATCACCGGAATCGCCGCCATCAGCAAAACGTGGTGGGTGTAGTGATGAGAAATCGTTTCGTTTTCACGATTAATCACCTGCATTTCACGATCGGGATGGGAAAACAGTCCCCAGACATGGCTCATACCGCCCCCTTTTTGTGAGTTGCTGAACCTGACAGTTCAAGTATAAGTCAGCTTGTGGTTATTTTTTGCCCTGTTGTGAAATTTGCGTCGCGTGATGAAACGCCTTTTTCTGCGCAAACAATTCACAGGGTGTATGCTTACAGGCAACCAAAGGGAGACAGACTGGCCTATGGATCTCAATACACTCATCTCACAATATGGTTATGCCGCGCTGGTGCTCGGCAGTCTGGCAGAGGGTGAAACCGTGACTTTGCTGGGAGGCGTTGCGGCACATCAGGGATTATTAAAATTCCCGCTGGTGGTTCTTTCTGTGGCGCTTGGCGGCATGATTGGCGACCAGGTGCTTTATCTGTGCGGACGGCGGTTTGGCGGCAAGCTGTTGCGTCGTATCTCAAAGCATCAGGATAAAATTGAGCGGGCACAGAAACTGATCCAGCGCCATCCGTATCTGTTTGTTATTGGCACGCGTTTTATGTATGGCTTTCGGGTCATTGGCCCGACGCTGATTGGTGCCAGCCAGTTGCCACCGAAAATCTTTCTGCCGCTGAATATTCTCGGCGCATTTGCCTGGGCGTTGATTTTTACCACTATCGGTTACGCCGGTGGTCAGGTGATAGCGCCGTGGTTGCACAGTCTTGATCAGCATCTGAAACACTGGGTCTGGTTGATTCTGGCCGTGGTTCTGGTGGTTGGCGTGCGCTGGTGGCTGAAACGGCGCGGGAAGAAAAAGCCGAATAATCAGGCGTAAAGCAGTTGCCACAGATAAGTCGTTCGCGCCGCATCCGGAACCAGGTGTTCCATGCCTGATGCGACGCTGGCGCGTCTTATCATGCCTACAACATACCCATTGAAATATCCACATATCCCATTGCGCTACTCCGGTTTAAACTGCGGATTCGCCAGCATAAAACCGCCATCGACAATCAACGACTGCCCGGTGGTGTAATTTGCGCCTTCGGAACATAGCCAGGCCACCAGACTGGCAATCTCATGCGTTGCGCCGAAACGCCGCAGGGGAATTGATGGCTCTGCATCGGGCTTCACGTCGCCGTCATCCATGCCGTTCATCGGCGTGGCGATGGCTCCTGGCGCGACCGCATTCACCAGAATCTTATGCCTGACCAGTTCGAGCGCCATCGCTTTGGTTAACCCGCCGAGTGCATGTTTAGCGGCGGTGTAGGCGCTGGCATCCGGCAGCGGCGTATGTTCATGTACCGATGTAATGTTGATGATGCGACCACCTTGCCCCTGTTTCACCATCTGGCGGGCGGCAATTTGCGAGCATAAAAAAGCACCATCGACATCAACGGTAAAAATCTTGCGCCACTCATCAAAAGCCATATCAAGAAACGGCGCTTTGGTCATCGCTCCCGCGTTATTCACCAGCACATCAATACGCCCCAGTCGTTGAATGAGTTTCTCCAGCGCCTGCGCACCTTCTGGTAGATTGCCGAGATCCAGTTGCACCATCTCCGCACGGACGCCGTGGCTAACCACTTCACGCGCGGTTTCTTTTGCCCCTTCTTCATCTGAGTGCCAGGTAACGCCTATATCAAACCCCTGTTGCGCCAGTAATAACGCGCACTCTTTACCGATCCCCGAATCGGAGGCGGTAATAATCGCGACCTGTGCCATAGAGTTCTCCACTTAACGCTGAATAAACGTTAAGTATAGAAGCCGCATATCATCAGCGTTTATAGCCCCCACCCAGCGCGCCGGTGAGTTGAATGGAGGCATCCAGCCACTGCCCCTGCAAGAGCAGACCGTTCGCCCGTTCACGCAGCGCCGGGATTCTGGCTTCGCTGACGCGGGAACCAGCAATGATGCCCGCGTTAAAGCGGGCCTGCGCAAGACCTACCACACGCAAGACATCGCGCTCAATTTGCGCCTGATGCTGGTTTTTCTCCGCAAGTGTCTGAACCTGACTGGCTGCCCGCGCCACGTCATTCACCGCTTCAACCACCGCTTTGTTATAGCTGGCGATCGACAAGTTGCTTTCGGCTTTCGCGATATCGAGGTTGGCATTAAGACGACCGCTATCGAAAATAGGTAGCGTCAAACCTGCCGTAACGCCCATTTGCTGCGCGGAATGACGGAACAGATCGCTTAAGTGCAACGCATCTTGTTGCAGGAAGGCCATCAGGTTTATGTCCGGGTAAAAGGCCGCTTTTGCTGCGTCGATGCTGCTTAAGGATGATTCAACGTACCAGTGCGCCGCCTGCAAATCGGCACGGCGTGCCAGCAAGGAATAACCCAGTTCATCAGGAAGCTGACTTGTCACTTCAGGCAGCACGACCGGATGCAGCTTTAAGGCGCTCGTCTGGCTGTTAGTCAGCGCACTTAACCGCGCCTCAATAATTTTCATTTTTCCCGCCGCATCGTTGCGCTGCTGCCGGGTTTTACTGGCATTAATATCGGTTTCCACACCTTCAACCGAAGAGGTAATTCCGTTTTGATACAACTGGCGATCGGTCGCGATAATGGTGTTCTGCTCTTTTTCGATTTGCTGCAAGACAGTATTTAACGCCGCCTGGGTTTGCCACTCCCAGTACAGACGTGCCACGCTGCCAGCCAGCAATTGGCGGGTTTGCTCGCGTTCCGCCGCCCGTGCTTTAACCGTACCCAGGCGGGCAGTAACCTCCGCCCGATTCTTTCCCCAGATATCGAGATGCCAGCCCGCCGTTAAGCCAAAAGTACCGTTGGTGTACCACGGACCGGTCGTACCTGCGGCAGGATCGTTCAGAGCAAACGGCCCCATTAACCCTTCTGCCGACATTGTTTGCCGCTCCATATCCGCAGAAAAGTCGATCTGCGGACCATCCTGAGTGGCTACAGCTTTCGCCTGGGCTTCAGCCAGTTGAATGCGCTGTTCAGCCACCTGCATATCCGGTGCGTTCTGTAGTGCATTGTTAATTAATGAAGTGAGTTGATTATCGTGATATTCCAGCCACCACTGACTGTCTGGCCAACCATTCTTCAACGCCATGGGTAATGCGGTGTCAACTTGTGCAGCGGGCGTTTGCTGGCTTAACGCCTGGCGGGTTTCGTGCACAGGCGCACATCCGGCCAGCATAAGCAACAGCGGAAAACAGGCGATAGCTGGATAAAAGGGATCACGATTCATGGGGAATAATCAGGTAAGAAATGGTGCGCGGAGATTACCGTGTGTTGCGATATATTTTTTAGTTTCGCGTGGCAATACATCACTGGCAATAAAACGACATATCCAGAAAAACATACAGTAAGTAAATGATATTCTCCGATTTATCTTAATCGGTTATGAATAACGGCAAAGGGTTTTATTTTTTCCTATACTTACTCAGCACTCACAAATAAAGGAACGCTAATGAAAATTATACTCTGGGCTGTATTGATTATTTTCCTGATTGGGCTACTGGTGGTGACTGGCGTATTTAAGATGATATTTTAAAATTAATTAATGTCATCAGATCCGAAAATAACAAGAATATTTCAGTCTCTCATCCTGTTGCGCTCCTGTCATGTGCATTGCTTCATATAATCACTGGCGCAAGGAGCGCGCAGGGGGCGGCCAATCGCCGCCGCCCCCTGCACCCCCGGGCTCTGGCGAACAAAATCGCCGCTGCGC
>OLSJ01000071.1_pt1 | contig 89809 bp, 73 predicted proteins | sample 1672151 | NCBI WGS metagenome assembly OLSJ01 (sample SAMEA3136653, study PRJEB25190) | human gut metagenome | biome: human gut; feature: human-associated habitat; material: faeces | place: Austria | collected 2013 | reverse complement strand
TAATATTTTATATAAATAGAGTAATGCATCCACAGAAAGAATACATTGTTCTATTTATACTCTGAAATAGGAAAAGGGAGAAACTCACGTCCCTCCCCTTCATTTTCTTACAATGATATTTTTAGACGTGAACCTCGCGCAACACCTTCTGCCCTGGCTGGCGAATAGTCGTAGAAAGTGCAAGAGACAGAATCAGCAGGGCGAAAATCACGTAGAAGGTCACATAGAAACCACCAAACAGTGAGGCGATAATCGAGCCGCAAATGCTGCCGATACCGAAACCAAGGTAAATTACACCGTAGTTTTTCGCCAGATTATTAAGTCCAAAGAACTCGCTGACCAGTGACGGGAACACCGTGATTGTGCCGCCGAAGTTAAACGCCACGCAGGCAATCGCCGCGAAGAACGTTAACGCATTGAGTGGAGCGAACAGCAGTGCCGCCATGCCCACCAGCGAAACCACCTGTCCAATGGTGATGACCCGAATACGGGCGATTTTGTCAGACAGAATACCCAGAACCAGACGACCAGAAAGGTTAGCAATTGAAATGACCGTCACTGCGTTGGCTGCGGAAATTGCATCAAGATGCGCCAGACTCTGCGCGATATCTTTCGCCACCCCAATAACATACAGGCCACTCATGCAGGCAGTCAGGAACATTACCGCCAGCATCCAGTACTGAGGTTTACGCATCGACTCTGCCAGGGTGAAATCATTTTCCACCACGCCATTATGGGTTTTGACTTCCTGTTTCGGCGCATCTTTCATTAAGGTCGCGCCAAAAACAATCATCACCAGCGCAATCGCGCCCCAAATTATAAAGGTTTTTTCCAGACCGACCGTTTCCAGCAGTTGCGTGTCGATAAATTTGAACCCCAGGCTACCCAGGCCATAGGAACCAATGGCGAATGCGGAGATCAAACCTTTACGTTCCGGGAACCACTTCACGCAGTTAGAGAGCGTCAGCAAGTAACCCGCGCCATCTGCCAGACCGACCAGCACACCGGCACTCAGCCACAGCATCATCAGGTTGTTGGAATGCGCGGTCAGGAAGAAGCCTAATCCCAGCAAAATACCGGAAGCCATAGTGACGCGTTTAACGCCAAAACGTTCCTGTAATTTTCCCGCGACAGAAGACGAAATTGCCAGTCCCAGACTCAACAGGCCAAAGGAGAAAGCCACCTGGCTTACCGGTGCATCCAGTTTGGCGGAAAGTGCACCGTTAAACAGGCTCCAGGTATAAACCGACCCCAGGGCGAACTGGGTAATAATAGTACCGATAAGCGTCAGCCAGCGCGTACGTTGATAGTTGGAAGGTGTCATGGCAGTGTTCCTGCATTAATAAAAAGGAAAGGTCTCTGCCGACAACCATATCGAAGTGCACTTTATGCCAGGGGAAAAACGGCATGAAATGCCATCAGAACGGAATGAAATGCCTTAGTTCAGGAATGAATGACGTGACAGATATTCACCACAATAATAATTGTGTCAGTTAGTACCCACTATCAACACAATGATTGTTATACGCGGGTTCAAATTGTAAATAACAAGTTAAAATCTGGCACTAACGCCCATGCTATACAAATAATCATTATTATTGTTGCTGTTTTCTGCCTGAGATAACGCGGCATAAGCGGCAATATGTGGGTTAAGCAACATATCGGCTCCCACAGTCACATCAAGCCAATTGCCGTTCTGATTTGTCGCCGTCATGCGGCTCAGGCCTGATTGAGCCTTCCAGATATTCTCACCAAATTGCTGGTTATAGCTGATTTGCGCCCAGGGACGAAAATCACCAAGCCGGGAATCAACACGCCAGCCTAATGTACTGACGCTGGCATGCCATAACGGATCGGTCAACGTTGCATTGCTGTCGCCAAACTCGTTATACATCGAAATGGTCGTACCATCATAATGCAATGCGGCGACTGGGCCTGTTGTAACATGTTCATATAAAGGGAAATTCCAGCCCATACTCATACTGCTGGTCACATCGGCAGGCGTATCCTCCGCCAGATTGACTTCCAGTCCCAGCGCCCTTTGGCTACTTTGAATACGTTGCGACAAAATATCGTTGTAATCAGGTTGGTGATCACTATCCCAGGTATAACGCTCCGTAGTATGCCCAGGCTGCGTATCAACGATATATTCTTGTTGCCAGGCATAAGCTGTGTTGAGAAAAAGAGAACTGATTACAACGCTCGCCAGCAAACTTAACGTCCAGTGGCCACCGCATTTTTTTATGATCATTAACACGACTCCAGAAAAGAGCCGAATTCGGCAATATTATTGTCATTGTATGAAGGATATCGGGCATAGTAGCCCTGTATTAAATATTGACTTTTTCACCGATGCGTCAAGAAAAGCGGCTGAAATTTTTACGGTCTGGTATATAGCGAGGGAAAGTATGGAACGTTGCGGCTGGGTGAGTCAGGACCCACTTTATATTGCCTACCACGATAATGAGTGGGGCGTGCCTGAAACCGACAGTAAAAAACTGTTCGAAATGATCTGCCTTGAAGGACAACAGGCTGGGTTATCCTGGATTACCGTCCTCAAAAAACGTGAAAATTATCGCGCTTGTTTTCATCAGTTTGATCCCGTCAAGGTCGCGGCAATGCAGGAAGACGATATCGAAAGACTGGTACAGGATACCGGGATTATCCGCCATCGTGGAAAAATCCAGGCCATTATCGGCAATGCGCGCGCTTACCTGCAAATGGAGCAAAACGGCGAACCGTTTGCCGACTTTGTCTGGTCGTTCGTAAACCACCAGCCACAAGTGACACAAGCCAGAACATTGAGCGAAATCCCTACTTCAACGCCCGCCTCCGACGCGCTCTCCAAGGCTCTGAAAAAACGCGGCTTTAAGTTTGTTGGCACGACAATTTGTTACTCCTTTATGCAGGCATGTGGGCTGGTGAATGATCATGTGGTTAGCTGCTGTTGCCATCCGGGGAACAAATCATGATTCGGGAAGCACTGCTTTCGGAACTGCCCGCGATTCTGGAGTTATGGCTGGAAAGCACAAGCTGGGGACATCCCTTTATAGAAACAAGCTATTGGCGTGACTGCATTCCGCTGGTGCGTGATGCATATCTAGCCAACGCGCAAAACTGGGTGTGGGAAGACAATGGTGAATTTCTCGGTTTTGTCAGCATTATGGAGGGCCGGTTTCTGGCAGCGATGTTTGTCGCACCAAAGGCCATCAGACGCGGCATTGGTAAGGCGCTGATGCAACATGTACAGCAGCGCCATCCCCATTTGTTGCTGGAGGTTTATCAAAAAAACCAACCAGCGATAGATTTTTACCATGCGCAGGGGTTTCATATTGTCGACTGCGCATGGCAGGAGGAAACCCAACTCCCTACCTGGATTATGGATTGGCAGGCGGATCAAACGCCGTAAGCGACAGCTCCGGGCCATTATATTTTTCCAGCCATGCCAGCGCCGTGTTACCCGCACAGCCATTCCCCAGCCGCGAGCTGGGAAGGTCTTTAGTTAGCACGTTAACCGCACCATTTTTACAAATGCCGCCAGCAGATAAATCAAGATCTGGCCACGCGCCTTCGTGAATACAAATCACGCCAGGTTTAATACCTTCGCTAATGACGGCTCCGACAAGGATTTGTCCGCGCGAGTTCCACACCCGAACTGTATCGCCATCTTGTATACCCCGCGCCCGCGCATCTTCTGGGTGAATGGTGACAGGTTCACGATTTGCCACCGCATACAATTCGCGCAAGGAACTGTAATTCAGCTGACTGTGCAGACGATGTGCCGGGTGAGCAGAAAGTATCTGCAACTGTTCCGGTTCTGCATTGCCCTGCCATTCGTCCGGCTCCAGCCACATTGGATGCCCTGGGCAATCCGGATAAGCGTAATCGGCAATACGCTGTGAGAAGATTTCAATCTTGCCGCTGGCGGTTTTTAACGGATACGCCTGCGGATCGCGGCGAAAATCAGCGAAGCGAATAAACCGCTCGCTGTCTGGGTTTTCCGGCATCTCAATGAATTGGTTGGCTTCCCAGAACTCATCAAATGGTGGCAATTGTATCTGCTGACTTGCCCCACGCTGCCGGGCGACGTTATAAAACGTTTCCAGCCATTGCAACTCACTTTTCCCTTCTGTAAATCGCGCGTAGCCGCCCTTTTCCCACCGTTCGCTTAATTCAGCAAAAACATCAAAATCATTACGTGCTTCACCACGCGGTGGCACCACTTGTTTCATCGGCACCAGATGCTGATTGCTGTAATCGCCGGTCATGGTGAGATCATTACGCTCAAACGACGTGGTCGCAGGGAGAACGATATCAGCGTGTTTTGCCGCCGCCGTCCAGAAGCATTCGGAGATCACCACCAGCTCTGGTTTTTGCCAGGCGTGAATCAGACGATTGGTATCCTGATGGTGGGTAAAGTTGGCACCACCCGCCCACCAGATAAAACGAATATCCGGGAAATGTCGGTTCATACCGTTGTGTTGATATGTGCCACCGGGGTTTTCTAATGCTTCAACAATACGGGCAACGGGGATTTTATCTACCGCATCGGTGCCGCCGGGCAAACTACTTTGCATGGAAGAGAGCACCGCAGCGCGGCGGGTCGGATTGCCGCCATTGGCAAAATGGTAAGAAAGGCCAAAGCCGCCGCCGGGTGTGCCGATTTGCCCCAACATTGCCGCCAGCGTGACGATCATCCAGTGTTTTTGCTCACCAAACTGTTGGCGCTGCATTCCCCATCCCGCCATCAGCATCGTAGTGTTTTGGTGGAAAATAGCCGCCAGCTCGCGAATCTTCTCGGGTGGAATGCCGCAAATCTCCGCCGCCCATTCGGCAGTTTTCGCTATTCCGTCTTTCTCGCCCAGCAAATAGGAGGCGAAGACGTCATAACCCGTGGTGAAACGCGCCAGAAACTCTTCGTCGTGCCAGTCATTTTCCACCAGCGTATGGGCGATCCCCAGCATTAGCGCAACATCCGTGCCCATATGGGGGGCTATCCACTCCATTTTATCGCCAAAGAAATCGACGGTTTCCGATCGCATTGGATCAATGCAGATCAGCTTTTTCCCGCTGTCACGCAATGCAGAAAAGTAAGAAAGCCCCTGCTCATCGGATGCATTCCACGCAATTTTCAGCGTATTGAGAGGGTTAGCACTCCACAACACCACGACATCACTATGTTCCAGCACCAGCGGCCAACTGGTTTGCTGTTGATAAACTTCGCTGCCCCCCACGACATACGGCATGATCGCCTGTGCCGCGCCGGTCGAATAATCCCCCAGATGCCCGGTATAACCGCCTGCCAGCGCCATATAGCGTTGTAATAAAGTTGACGCTTTATGCAAGACGCCATTTGAACGCCAGCCGTAGGAACCAGCAAAAATCGATGCTGGGCCATAAGCCTCACGAATACGTTTATGTTGATGGTGAATAAGATCCAGCGCCTCATCCCAACTCACGCGAACAAATTCATCCTGCCCACGAATGCCTTGCGGGTTTTCTGGTGACGCGAGAAAGCCTTTGCGCACCATTGGAAATCGTACCCGCGTATTGCTGTGAACCTGGTCGCGAACCGCGCTCTGCAAGGAGTTTTCCAGCTCTGTCGCTAACGCGCCACGCGAGCTAAAAACTGTTTCACCGTCGGTTTCAACCAGCATGGATCCCCAGTGGGCGGCAGTCAGAACGGAATAACGTGAGGATGAATTGGCCAAACCGAAGGCTCCTGAAAGGTTAGATGTATTGGGCAGTTAAATATTACTTACAAATTTCCGAGTATTCCCAGGAATAATCTTCATGTTCACACGGCATAATCTCCCGCCACGGCACCCGTGAACAAGAATAAAAAGGTTATTAAGGATTAACAATGAAGAAACGTGTTTATCTTATTGCTGCCGTCGTGAGCGGCGCTCTGGCGGTATCTGGCTGTACAACTAACCCTTACACCGGCGAACGTGAAGCAGGCAAATCTGCTATCGGCGCAGGTCTGGGCTCTCTCGTTGGCGCGGGTATTGGCGCGCTCTCTTCTTCGAAGAAAGATCGCGGTAAAGGCGCGCTGATTGGCGCAGCAGCAGGCGCGGCACTGGGCGGTGGCGTTGGTTATTATATGGATGTACAGGAAGCGAAGCTGCGTGACAAAATGCGCGGCACCGGCGTTAGCGTAACCCGCAGCGGGGACAACATTATCCTTAACATGCCGAACAATGTGACCTTTGACAGCAGCAGCGCGACCCTTAAACCGGCCGGTGCTAACACGCTGACTGGCGTGGCAATGGTGCTGAAAGAGTACCCAAAAACGGCAGTTAACGTGATTGGTTATACCGACAGCACGGGTGGTCACGACCTGAACATGCGTCTCTCCCAGCAGCGTGCGGATTCCGTTGCCAGCGCGTTGATCACCCAGGGTGTGGACGCCAGCCGCATCCGTACTCAGGGTCTTGGCCCGGCTAATCCGATCGCCAGCAACAGCACCGCTGAAGGTAAGGCGCAAAACCGCCGTGTAGAAATCACTTTAAGCCCGCTCTAATCCCTTTCATGCCGGGTGATGCAGAAATCACCTGGCATTCTTCAGTTTTCCTTCATCATATTTCAGGCTAAGGTGATCGCCTTATCAGTGAATGGAGAGAAGAATGAAGCCGTCCGTTATCCTCTACAAAGCCTTACCTGATGATCTACTGCAACGCCTGCAAGAGCATTTCACCGTTCACCAGGTAGCAGACCTCAATCCACAAACCATCGAACAAAACGCGGCGATTTTTGCCGAAGCTGAAGGTTTACTGGGTTCAAACGAGAATGTTGATGCCGCATTACTGGAAAAAATGCCAAAACTGCGTGCCACTTCGACTGTCTCCGTCGGCTATGACAATTTCGACGTCGATGCGCTTAACGCTCGAAAAATCCTGCTGATGCATACGCCAACCGTGTTAACGGAAACCGTCGCCGATACGCTGATGGCGCTGGTGCTGTGTACAGCGCGTCGGATTGTGGAAGTGGCGGAACGCGTAAAAGCTGGCGAATGGACCGCCAATATCGGCCCGGACTGGTACGGCGTTGACGTTCACCATAAAACACTGGGCATTGTCGGGATGGGACGGATCGGCATGGCCCTGGCACAGCGCGCGCACTTTGGCTTCAATATGCCAATTCTCTATAACACGCGCCGCCACCATAAAGAAGCAGAGGAACGCTTTAACGCCCGCTACTGCGATCTGGATACGCTGTTACAAGAATCAGATTTCGTTTGCCTGATCCTGCCGCTAACTGAAGAAACTCATCACCTGTTTGGCGCAGAACAATTCGCCAAAATGAAATCCTCCGCCATTTTCATTAATGCAGGGCGTGGGCCGGTAGTTGACGAAAATGCACTGATTGCGGCGTTGCAGAAAGGGGAAATTCACGCCGCTGGTCTGGATGTCTTCGAACAAGAGCCATTGCCAGTAGATTCGCCGTTGCTCTCAATGACAAATGTCGTTGCAGTACCACATATTGGTTCAGCCACCCATGAGACGCGTTATGGCATGGCTGCCTGTGCCGTGGATAATTTGATTAATGCGTTGCAGGGGAAGGTTGAGAAGAACTGTGTGAATCCGCACGTCGCGGACTAAGCCGCGACTGCGTGGAGAAAAGCCCGATAACCGTTCGGGCTTTTACTCTTTATTGGGTTGCAGTGACTGCCGTGGTCCAGGCCTGATTAAATGCCTGATGCTGTGCCGGTAATGGCGCAATCAGTTTGTTATATTCACTCGCCTGCTGTGAAGTCGGGAACTGGATGCCATTCGCGACAAAGCTCACCTGAGTACCTTGTTGAGCGATGTAGTCCCCCACCATCACCAGTTGCTGCGTGAACGTTTGAGCCGCCGGAATCAGCGGTTGCAACGCATCAGCTGGGGTCGTCACTACTTTAGTGAATGCCTGATCAAAGACCGGTTTCAGGTCATCGGTCTGTTTTAGCGCAGAGTGCGCAGCATCGGCCTGCAACTTCGCATTTTGCAATTGTTGCGCCAGTACGCCAAGAGATCCGTTCATTTCACGCAGTGGACCACTTTGCGTGACGTAATCCTGTGGTACGCGAATCGCGTTAACGCTGTCTACAACCGGACGCAGACCGGAATCCATCGCCTGATTAACCTGTTGGGAATAGCCATACAGGATCGCGTAATCAGAGACAAAAGGACCAAACTGTTTTTTCTGATCGGCAGTCAGGGTTGGTAGACGTTCACCGCTACGCATCACTGTATTCTGCAGGAAGTCGATAAACGCTTTACGCTGATCGCCTTCTTTATCAAAACACCCACTCAGGCTAACTACCATTAATAACGCCGCAAGAGGCGCAAACCAGCGAGAGCAGGACTTTCCTGTCGCCATTTTCTTACTCCTTTCACCCAAAAAAAGCGCACAACGACACACGCGTGTCTGACGCTGACAAGGATAGTCCAGGACAGGCTTACAGGATACCCTTTATGCATAATCTTCCTGGGAAAATGATGTAGAAAATGAAGAAGAGTTAATTTGTTGTTTTATTGTTAAAAACAGACATTGCTATTGCGTTTTTGTGGTCAGCTCATCCCTTCTCTTGGTAGGCCAAATTTTCGGAATCTTTACAATCCCAGGACACAGCGAAATATATCGGCATTAATCATATTGTTAGGCGACTATAAGTCACGGCAACTTAGTAGCTGAATCGAATCATACTTAAATCACTCACGGGTTTCTCCCCGCTGTGTCTGCTTTTCCCGACTATTCTTAATGAGCTTCGATGAAATTCACGATCCCGCAGTGTGATTTGAGGAGTTTTCAATGGAATATAAAGATCCAATGCATGAGCTGTTGAGTAGCCTGGAACAAATTGTTTTTAAAGATGAAACGCAAAAGATTACCCTGACGCACAGAACAACGCCTTGTACCGAAATCGAGCAATTACGTAAAGGGACAGGGTTAAAAATTGATGATTTCGCCCGGGTTTTGGGCGTATCAGTAGCCATGGTGAAAGAATGGGAGTCCAGACGCGTAAAGCCTTCCAGTGCCGAACTAAAATTGATGCGCCTGATCCAGGCCAACCCAGCATTAAGTAAACAGTTGATGGAATAGACTTTTATCCACTGTATTGATGTTTACGGTCCTGATGACAGGACCGTTTTCCGACCAATTAATCATAAATATGGAAAATAATTGTTGCATCACCATTCAATGCGTGGCTTAATGCACATCAACGGTTTGACGTACAGACCATTAAAGCAGTGTAGTAAGGCAAGTCCCTTCAAGAGTTATCGTTGATACCCCTCGTAGTGCACATTCCTTTAACGCTTCAAAATCTGTAAAGCACGCCATATCGCCGAAAGGCACACTTAATTATTAAAGGTAATACACTATGTCCGGTAAAATGACTGGTATCGTAAAATGGTTCAACGCTGACAAAGGCTTCGGCTTCATCACTCCTGACGATGGCTCTAAAGACGTGTTCGTACACTTCTCTGCTATCCAGAACGATGGTTACAAATCTCTGGACGAAGGTCAGAAAGTGTCCTTCACCATCGAAAGCGGCGCTAAAGGCCCGGCAGCTGGTAACGTAACCAGCCTGTAATCTCTGCTTAAAAGCACAGAATCTAAGATCCCTGCCAATTGGCGGGGATTTTTTTATTTGTTATTTCAGGAAATAAATAATCGATCGCGTAATACAATCTATTATTATTTTTATAAAGAATAAATTTGGGTGCAATGAGAATGCGCAACGCCGTAAGAAAGGCGGGAATAATTTCCCGCCAAAGACTCTTACTCTTTCAAATTGCAGGCTAAAAATGCCGCCAGCTCATAGCTTCCCTGTTTAATATGCAATTCACACAGTGAATCTCTTATCATCCAGGTGAAAAATAAAAGCGTGAAACAAATCACTATTAAAGAAAGCAATCTATATTTCTGCGGCATTCCCAGCCTCCTGTGTTGATTTCCAACGAGTAAGAGGCTAACCTTATGGTGTTCAGGCATAGGGCAGCCTCACTTTGATTTATAGTCAGGTGGGGCTTTTCTCTGTCTGCCTTTTGGTGAATACCTGAGACAAACAGTCTCAAGCACCCAGACTTATTTTAGCGTAATAACCTCTTTTCCTCTCCTTAATAAATTCCGAAAAAAATATCATAAAATTAATATATGAGATGATTTTTATTCAGCAGAAGATTATTAAAGGTAGCTGTATTATTTAGTGAAAAAAAAGTCTGCCATCTGGCAGACTTTTTAATAAAGGAGTTATTACTGCAGTAAAGAAATATCCGCTACACGCAGGAATAATTCGCGCAGTTTTTCCAGCATGGTCAGACGGTTGATACGTAGTTCTTTGTCATCGACCATTACCATCACTTTATCGAAGAAGGCATCAACCGGTTCACGCAACTCAGCCAGTTCGACCAGCGCATCCTGATAACGACCTTCTGCGAAGTACGGCTCCAGCTTGTCGCGCAATACAACTACCTGCATCGCCAGTTTAATTTCTTCCGGCTCTTTCAGGGTGGAGGCATTCACGCGATCGCTCAGCACTTCGTCTGATTTCGCCAGAATGTTAGATACACGCTTGTTCGCCGCCGCCAGTGCTGCCGCTGCTTCCAGGGTACGGAAGTGCGATACCGCCTTCATGCGGGCATCAAAATCTGCCGGACGAGTCGGACGACGCGCCAGTACCGCCTGGATGGTGTCGACGGTGTAACCTTCGTCCTGATACCAGGCGCGGAAGCGACCGAGCATAAAGTCGATAACGTCATCCACCACATTGGCGTTAGTCAGCTTATCACCGTACAAGCGCACAGCTTCTTCGGTCAGCGTTTGCAGATCAAGATTGAGGTTCTTCTCAACGATAATACGCAGCACGCCCAGCGCCGCACGACGCAGCGCAAACGGGTCTTTATCACCTTTCGGATGCTGACCAATACCGAAGATGCCCGCCAGGGTATCCATCTTGTCAGCAATCGCCAGCGCACAGGCTACCGGGTTAGACGGCAGGGAATCACCGGCAAAGCGCGGTTGATACTGCTCGTTCAGCGCCACCGCGACATCTTCCGCTTCACCATCATGACGCGCGTAGTGCATACCCATAACGCCCTGGGTGTCGGTGAACTCAAAGACCATGTTGGTCATCAGGTCACACTTGGACAGCAGCCCAGCACGAGTTGCGTGGTTAACGTCAGCGCCAATCTGTTCAGCGATCCAGCCAGCCAGAGCCTGAATGCGGTCAGTTTTATCGCGCAGCGTCCCCAGCTGTTGCTGGAACAGCACGGTTTGCAGGCGCGGCAGGTTATCTTCAAGACGTTTTTTACGGTCGGTGTTGAAGAAGAACTCGGCATCAGCCAGACGTGGACGAACGACTTTCTCGTTACCAGAGATAATTTGCTGCGGATCTTTCGACTCAATGTTGGCAACGAAGATAAAGTTCGGCAGCAGTTTGCCGTCGTTCGCATACACCGGGAAGTATTTCTGGTCACCTTTCATGGTATAAACCAGTGCTTCAGACGGCACAGCGAGGAATTTCTCTTCGAATTTCGCGGTCAGAACAACCGGCCATTCAACCAGCGAAGCCACTTCTTCCAGAAGGCTTTCGCTTAAGTCAGCATTACCGCCAATCTTACGCGCCGCTTCTTCAGCATCGGCTTTAATCTTCGCCTTACGCTCTTCGTAATCGGCGATGACTTTCCCGCGCTCGCGCAGAATTTCCGGATACTGATCGGCATTGTCGATGGTAATTTCCGGCTCACCCATAAAGCGATGTCCACGAATTACGCGATCGGACTGAATACCCAGAATGGTTGCCGGAATGACTTTATCGCCCAGCAGCAAAGTTACGGTGTGCACCGGACGCACGAAGTGCACGTCAGACGCGCCCCAGCGCATCAGTTTCGGGATCGGTAGTTTCGCCAGCGAAGTGGCTACCATGTTCGGAACAAGTGCCTCGGTGCTTTCGCCCTTCACATGAGCGCGATACAGTAGCCATTCGCCTTTGTCAGTAGTCAGACGCTCGGCCTGGTCAACGGAGATCCCGCAACCACGCGCCCAGCCTTCTGCTGCTTTACTCGGTTTGCCTTCGGCGTCGAAAGCCTGGGCAATCGCCGGGCCGCGTTTTTCGATTTCACGGTCAGGCTGGGCTTCCGCCAGGTTAGCCACTTTCAGCGCCAGACGACGCGGAGCCGCAAACCATTGAACGGTGCCGTGTGCGAGGCCAGCGTTATCCAGCTCCGCAGTAAAGTTCGCAGCAAAGGACTCAGCCAGGCTGCGCAGTGCTTTTGGTGGCAGCTCTTCAGTGCCGATTTCCACCAGAAAAGTTTTCTCAGACATAGCCGCCTCTTACTTATCTTTGTTGCACATCGGGAAGCCGAGGGCTTCACGGGAAGCGTAGTATGCTTCTGCCACTGCTTTGGTCAGGGTGCGAATGCGCAAAATATAACGCTGACGCTCAGTGACGGAGATGGCTTTACGCGCATCCAGCAGGTTGAAGCTGTGGGCGGCTTTCAGAATACGCTCGTAGGCAGGCAGCGGCAGCGGATTTTCCAGCGCCAGCAGCTGCTGCGCTTCTTTCTCGTACTGCTCGAAGCAGGTGAACAGGAAGTCCACGTCCGCGTATTCGAAGTTATAAGTGGACTGCTCCACTTCGTTCTGATGGAACACGTCGCCATAAGTGGTTTTACCCAGCGGGCCGTCGCTCCAGACCAGGTCGTAAACGCTGTCTACGCCCTGAATGTACATCGCCAGACGTTCCAGACCATAGGTGATCTCGCCGGTAACCGGTTTACACTCCAGACCACCAACCTGCTGGAAGTAAGTGAACTGCGTCACTTCCATGCCGTTCAGCCACACTTCCCAGCCCAGCCCCCAGGCACCCAGCGTCGGGTTTTCCCAGTTATCTTCCACGAAACGAATATCGTGGATAGTCGGGTCCATGCCCAGCTCTTTCAGAGAACCGAGGTACAGCTCCTGGATATTGTCCGGCGATGGCTTAATCACCACCTGGAACTGATAGTAATGCTGTAAGCGGTTGGGGTTTTCGCCGTAGCGACCATCGGTCGGGCGACGAGAAGGCTGGACATAAGCAGCCGCCATCGGTTCTGGCCCCAGCGCGCGCAGACAGGTCATTGGGTGAGAGGTTCCCGCGCCGACTTCCATGTCCAATGGTTGAACAATGGTGCAGCCCTGGCGAGCCCAGTAATCCTGTAAGGTCAGGATCAAGCCCTGGAAGGTCCTGGTATCAAACTTTTGCATATTATTTCGTGCTGGATACGTGTGGATTTAAAGGAAGGGATCAGTATACCCGCTGGATGGAAGATATACAGTACGAAACGGGAAAAAGCAGGGCTTAACGCATGGAAAGATGCAAAAAATGGCCATCCGCGTCAAAAGAACAGACAAAGTGCTCTTTCCGAAAGGTATAGCCGCGCATTTCGTAACTCCCCTGGAACTGTTCAAATGCGGTGACGTCGATTTTTTGCTCGCCGGTGTTATAACGTTTTGCTGCCTGATCCTTGCATAAGGCTTCCATATTCAACGAACGCAGCGGATCAACTTTTACCCGTTGTGCTTTCTGTACGGGTGGCGTTGTTGAGCATCCTACTAACACCATAAGCGCCATTACCGGAAAGAAAGAGTTCATCATCATTAAATTACCGTCTGGTTTGCAGGTGAGTCTTATTATTTATATCGGTATAGTGGCTGATATCTTACGAATTTCCTCAAGCCTCTATAAGCTGTAGTGATAAAACTCAGATTATTCCAGTGCACCAACCGAATGATTTATCAGTCAGACTTTTTTTAACCAGATACAGAGACACAGATGCAGCCCAAAATTTACTGGATTGATAACCTGCGAGGGATAGCGTGTTTAATGGTGGTGATGATTCACACCACTACCTGGTATGTGACCAATGCCCATAGTGTTAGCCCTATCACCTGGGATATCGCGAATATTCTAAATTCTGCCTCTCGTGTCAGCGTACCGCTATTTTTCATGATTTCCGGCTATCTCTTTTTTGGCGAACGCAGCGCCCAGCCGCGCAATTTCTTGCGCATCGGCTTATGCCTGCTGTTTTATAGCGCAGTTGCGCTGCTCTACATTGCACTGTTTACTTCCATCAATGTGGAGATATCGCTGAAAAACCTGCTTCAAAAGCCGGTGTTTTATCACTTATGGTTTTTCTTCGCGATTGCGGTGATTTATCTGGTTTCGCCGCTGATTCAGGTAAAGCACGTCGGCGGTAAAATGTTGTTGGTGCTAATGGTGGTGATTGGCATCATCGCCAACCCAAACACAGTGCCACAGAAGATCGACGGTTTTGAATGGCTACCAATTAACTTATATATCAATGGCGATACTTTTTACTACATCCTGTATGGCATGTTGGGCCGCGCCATTGGGATGATGGAAACGCAACACAAGCCACTGTCGTGGATGAGCGCCGCACTGTTTATCGCCGGGGTATTTATTATCTCTCGCGGGACATTATATGAATTACAGTGGCGCGGAAACTTTGCTGATACCTGGTATCTTTACTGTGGGCCGATAGTTTTTATTTGCGCAATTGCGTTACTGACTCTGGTAAAAAATACACTGGATACGCGCACTATTAGCGGACTTGGGCTGATATCCCGTCATTCTCTGGGTATATACGGGTTCCACGCGTTGATTATCCATGCGCTGCGCACCAGTGGTATTGAGCTTAAAAGCTGGCCAATACTGGATATTATTTGGATCTTTTGCGCGACGCTGGCAGCAAGCTTGTTGCTTTCTGTACTGGTACAACGAATCGATAAAAACAGATTAGTAAGTTAAGTAAAAGCCCGGTCACACTGGACTGACCGGGCTTACGTAGATTATTCGCTATATTCTTCCTGCGCAGCCATCGTTTCTTTTGGTGCGTTGATCCCAGCATCACGGATATTTTTCTGCACAGCTACTGCACCAAACAAGCTTAAAAAGAAGGCCAGACCATAGAAGCCTTTTTCGCTGAGTAATAACGTCGCATTCCACAGACCTACCATCAGTAATGCAACAGAGATAATAAACACAGTCAGGCAGGTCATATAATAAATGGAGGTGGTCGGTATGCCTTCATACTTGTCCCGAACGGTCTTTTGATAAGACGCTGCAGAAAACAGTCCTAATACCAGTACGGCAAAATAATATCCTTTTTCATTTAACTGCATCTCTGCATTCCATAGCCCTAACAGATAGGTAACGATACCACCAACGAGAGCTATCCATGACACAATACTGAATGCCGGAGAATAGGTTGATATTTTGTTTTCCATCACTGACTTCCTTTCATTCCTGAAGCTTAAGAGCTTTATGCCGAGCGAAATACTCGCATTTGACCAAACAAGCAGACAAAAAAGGCGATGGGGTAGATCACCATTTCATAAGCATTGATAGGTGCGTTTAAAACACCGATAAACAAGAGACCGATGGTGATTAACGCTACCAACTGGCAGATGCGGATAAACAAATCATCCAGTTGCCCAAGTTTTTCTGCGCGCAGATATGCATAGTTACCAAAAGTCCCCGTCATTAACACGCCAAGAAAATAGCCTTTGCCACTTAACAATGGACATGAGATCCATAATCCAATCAGATAAACCAGCGCCCCGACCACAAATAATAGTTTTGCTACAGTCTTTGAGGTTTTCATAACGATCTCCATATCTACCTGCGATACATTACGAGTAACCAACGAAAGACAAAACTGAAAAATGCCATTAACAAATGATTTTCAGAATAAATTCATATAAAAAATTAATATATTCTAAATATATATAGATGGAGATTATCCCCCGCCACATAAGGCAGGGGGAAATATTATGCCATTAGCGGCAGAAGTTGCTGATAGAGGCGACGGAACGTTTCACGTCGTGGCTGATAAGCGGTATAACGCTGCGCATCCGGCAGATGCGACTGTTCTAAAGGAAGTTGCGGCAACAACTCAATGAGAGATTTATCTGGATTTACCGCAATCTGTGCCAGTCTTGCTGCGCCTAATGCTGGCCCCACATCCCCCCCCGTGCGGTAATTCAGTTGCTGACCGCTAATATCCGCCAGCATCTGACGCCAGTACTCGCTACGCGCTCCGCCACCAATCAGTGTAATGCTTTGCGGTTGAATGCCACAGGCATGTACGACATCCATGCCATCCGCCAACGCATACCCCACGCCTTCCAGTACCGCGCGAGCCAGTTCTGCGGGGCCGTGTTGATGGGTCAGACCGAAGAAAACGCCCTTTGCCTGTGGATTATTGTGCGGCGTGCGCTCGCCGGAAAGATAAGGCAAAAACCAGACAGGATCGACATTCTCATCGGCCTGCTGAGCTGCGGCAATTAAAGCGGGGACATCGCTCAGACCGGTTAATTTCGTCGCCCAGTCCAGACACGACGCCGCACTCAGCATCACCGACATTAAATGCCAACGCTCAGGTAAAGCATGGCAAAAGCTGTGTACGGCACTTTCCGGCTTACTTAGGAAACCTTCGCTCACCGCAAAATAAACGCCTGAAGTCCCCAGCGATAACATTGCCTGGTTGGCATCAACCATACCCACACCAACCGCGCCAGCCGCATTATCGCCGCCGCCCGCAACAACCGGCACTGCATTCATTCCCCACGCTTTTGCAACCTCAGGTAGCAAAGTGCCGGTAATTTCGCTGCCTTCGTATAATGCTGGCATCTGATCTCGAGATAACTGGCAAGCCTCCAGCATAACATCGCTCCAGTCACGCTTTGCGACATCCAGCCACATGGTGCCGGCTGCATCAGACATATCACTGGCGAATTCTCCCGTCATCCGCAGACGCAAATAATCTTTCGGCAATAATACTTTGTCTACCTGAAGGAATATCTCTGGCTCGTTTCGCTGAATCCACAGTAATTTAGGCGCGGTAAATCCGGGCATCATCAGGTTGCCTGTAATATTCCGCGACTGCGGAACTCGCGCTTCCAGCAAAGCACACTCCTCCGCGCAGCGCCCGTCGTTCCACAAAATGGCGGGACGTAGCACCCGCTGCTGAGCATCAAGTAAAGTAGCACCATGCATTTGCCCGGCAATACCCAATGCTTTAACGTCTCGCAGAGAATGCTGTTCACCCAGGATTTTCATCGCGCGACCAGTCGCCAGCCACCACTGTTCCGGATCTTGCTCCGACCAGAGTGGATGCGGACGCGAAACGGTTAGTTTTTCCGTTTGCGAAGCGACCACTTCACCTTGCTCGTTGAGCAAAATAACTTTTACGCCCGATGTGCCAAGATCTATCCCGATATACATAGCGATTGTTCCTTAAAAAAATGCCCGGTATCGCTACCGATAACCGGGCTTGCGGACTGCACAATTGGCCGTTATTTGTCGAACAGATAATGATTTACCAGATTTTCCAGTTGCTCCTGGCGTCCACTCTGATGCACCGGCGCCAGATTGTTGTCCTGAGCATATTTTGCTAAATCAGCCAATGACATTTGACCTTTCAGGATTTGCTGACCCAGTTCACTATTCCAGCCGGAATAACGTTGTGCTACGCGTTTATCCAGTTCGCCGTCTTCAATCATGCGGGCTGCAATTTTCAGTGACAGCGCCATCGTATCCATCGCCCCAATATGACCGTAGAACAGATCGTATTTATCAGTGCTCTGACGACGTACTTTGGCATCAAAGTTCAGACCACCGGTCGTGAAACCACCTGCTTTGAGGATTTCATACATTACCAGCGCGTTCTCTTCCACGCTGTTCGGGAACTGGTCAGTATCCCAGCCCAGTTGCGCGTCGCCACGGTTAGCATCGACAGAACCGAACAGACCAAGCGCAATGGCTGTAGCAATTTCATGGTGGAAAGAGTGACCCGCAAGCGTCGCGTGGTTCGCTTCAATATTCAGTTTAATCTCTTTTTCCAGGCCAAACTGTTTCAGGAAGCCGTAAACCGTTGCGGCATCGTAATCATATTGATGTTTGGTCGGTTCTTGCGGTTTCGGTTCGATAAGCAGCGTGCCCTGGAAACCGATTTTATGTTTATGCTCAACCACCATCTGCATAAAGCGACCAAGCTGTTCACGCTCCTGACGAAGATCGGTATTCAACAGAGTTTCATAACCTTCACGACCGCCCCACAGCACATAGTTTTCACCACCCAGTTTATGCGTTGCTTCCATCGCGGTAACAACTTGTGTAGCTGCCCAGCTAAAGACTTCGGGATCTGGATTCGTCGCCGCACCTGCGCCATAGCGAGGGTTAGTAAAGCAGTTGGCTGTTCCCCACAGCAGTTTCACGCCGCTCTCTTCTTGCTTGCCAGCCAGCACATCGACCATTTGCGCAAAGTTATTGATGTACTCTTTTAACGATGAGCCTTCCGGGGAAACATCCACGTCATGGAAGCAATAAAACGGCACATGTAGTTTGTGGAAAAACTCGAATGCGACATCGGCTTTACGCTTCGCCAGCGCGAGGGCTTCGCCAGGCTGCTGCCACGGACGATTAAACGCGCCCACGCCAAACATGTCCGCCCCGTTCCAGCAGAAGGTGTGCCAGTAGCAGGCGGCAAAACGCAAGTGGTCTTCCATACGCTTGCCCAACACCAGTTCGTCGGGGTTGTAATGACGGAATGCTAACGGGTTAGAGGATTTCGGACCTTCATAACGAACGCGATCGAGCTGGTCAAAATAGGCTTGCATAATGAACTCCATAATCAGGTAATGCCGCGTGTGATGGATGATGTCGTAATATTGGGCACTCCCTTTCAGTTGCTCAATTATGTTATTTCACACTGCTATTGAGATAATTCACAAGTGTGCGCTCGCTCGCAAAAATAATATGGAATGATGAAACCGGGTGATTTCTCGAATAGAAAAATGCAACAAGTACAATTAATCAACAAAAGTAAGATCTCTGTCATAAATCAAGAAATAAACCAAAAATCGTAATCGAAAGATAAAAATCTGTAATTGTTTTCCCCTGTTTAGTTGCTAAAAATTGGTTACGTTTATCGCGGTGATTGTTACTTTTTTAAGCTGTCCTCTAACAACAGAAGGCCTCTGAATCATGAAAATAAAGAACATTTTACTCACCCTTTGCACCTCACTTCTGCTTACTAACGTCGCGGCGCACGCCAAAGAAGTAAAAATAGGAATGGCGATTGATGATCTCCGTCTTGAACGCTGGCAAAAGGATCGGGATATCTTTGTTAAAAAAGCAGAATCTCTCGGTGCAAAAGTATTTGTACAATCTGCGAATGGCAATGAAGAAACCCAAATGTCGCAGATTGAAAACATGATTAACCGGGGCGTCGACGTTCTTGTCATTATTCCGTATAACGGTCAGGTATTAAGTAACGTTGTAAAAGAAGCCAAACAAGAAGGTATAAAAGTATTAGCTTACGACCGCATGATTAATGATGCAGATATCGATTTTTATATTTCTTTCGATAATGAAAAAGTCGGCGAACTGCAAGCAAAAGCCCTGGTTGATATCGTCCCACAAGGCAATTATTTCCTGATGGGTGGCTCCCCGGTCGATAACAACGCCAAGCTATTCCGCGCCGGGCAAATGAAAGTATTAAAACCTTATGTTGACTCAGGAAAAATTAAAGTCGTTGGCGACCAATGGGTTGATGGCTGGTTACCAGAAAATGCGCTGAAAATTATGGAAAATGCGCTAACTGCCAACAATAACAAAATTGATGCGGTTGTTGCCTCAAACGATGCTACCGCTGGCGGGGCGATTCAGGCATTAAGTGCTCAAGGTTTATCAGGCAAAGTGGCAATTTCCGGCCAGGATGCGGATCTCGCGGGCATAAAACGTATTGCTGCCGGTACGCAAACTATGACGGTGTATAAACCCATTACGTTGTTGGCAAATACTGCCGCAGAAATTGCCGTTGAGTTGGGCAATGGTCAGGAACCAAAAGCAGATACCACACTGAATAATGGTCTGAAAGATGTTCCATCCCGCCTGCTGACACCAATCGATGTTAATAAAAACAACATCAAAGATACGGTAATTAAAGACGGATTCCACAAAGAGAGCGAGCTTTAAGCATCACGCCCCGGCGCTGACCGGGGCGTGATTTCTCTCCATGCCGCGTGAACTGATTGGCTTAGGTGGAGTCGTTATGTCTTATCTACTTGAAATGAAGAACATTACCAAAACCTTCGGCACCGTGAAGGCGATAGATAACGTCAGCTTGCGGCTAAACGCTGGCGAAATCGTCTCACTCTGTGGGGAAAATGGGTCTGGTAAATCAACGCTGATGAAAGTGCTGTGTGGAATTTATCCTCATGGCTCCTACGAAGGCGAAATTATTTTTGCTGGCGAAGAGATTCAGGCAAGTCACATCCGCGATACCGAACGCAAAGGCATCGCCATCATTCACCAGGAATTAGCCCTGGTGAAAGAATTGACCGTGTTGGAAAATATCTTCTTGGGTAACGAAATAACCCACAATGGGATTATGGATTATGACCAGATGACGCTACGCTGCCAGAAGCTATTAGCACAGGTCAGTTTATCCATTTCACCCGATACCCGCGTTGGCGATTTAGGGCTTGGGCAACAACAACTGGTTGAAATTGCCAAGGCGCTAAATAAGCAGGTGCGTTTATTAATTCTCGATGAACCGACAGCCTCATTAACCGAGCTGGAAACCACGGTTTTACTGGATATTATTCGCGATCTGCAACAACACGGTATCGCCTGTATCTATATTTCGCACAAACTCAACGAAGTTAAAGCAATTTCCGATACGATTTGCGTTATTCGCGACGGTCAGCATATAGGAACACGTGATGCAGCCGGAATGAGCGAAGACGATATTATCACTATGATGGTAGGGCGAGAATTAACGGCACTTTACCCTAACGAACCGCATATCACGGGTGATGAAATATTACGTATTGAGCACTTGACGGCATGGCATCCAGTTAATCGCCATATTAAACGGGTTAACGATGTCTCTTTTTCTCTGAAACGCGGTGAAATACTGGGTATTGCCGGACTGGTCGGCGCCGGGCGTACCGAAACCATTCAATGCCTGTTTGGCGTTTGGCCCGGACAGTGGGAAGGGAAAATCTATATTGACGGCAAACAGGTGGATATTCGCAACTGCCAGCAAGCGATCGCCCAGGGTATTGCGATGGTGCCAGAAGACAGAAAGCGCGATGGCATCGTTCCGGTAATGGCAGTTGGTAAAAATATTACCCTCGCCGCACTCAATAAATTTACCGGAGGGATCAGCCAGCTTGATGATGCCGCAGAGCAAAAATGTATTCTGGAATCCATCCAGCAACTCAAAGTTAAAACGTCGTCCCCCGACCTTGCTATTGGACGTTTGAGCGGCGGCAATCAGCAAAAAGCGATCCTCGCTCGCTGTCTATTACTTAACCCGCGCATTCTCATTCTTGATGAACCCACCAGGGGTATCGATATTGGCGCGAAATACGAGATCTACAAATTAATTAACCAACTCGTCCAGCAAGGTATTGCCGTTATTGTCATCTCTTCTGAATTACCTGAAGTACTCGGCCTTAGCGATCGTGTGCTGGTGATGCATGAAGGAGAACTAAAAGCCAACCTGATAAATCATAACCTGACTCAGGAGCAGGTGATGGAAGCCGCATTGAGGAGCGAACATCATGTCGAAAAGCAATCCGTCTGAAGTGAAATTAGCCGTACCGACATCCGGTGGCTTTTCTTGGCTTAAGTCACTGAATTTACAGGTCTTCGTGATGATTGCAGCGATCATCGCAATCATGCTGTTCTTTACCTGGACCACCGATGGCGCCTACTTAAGCGCCCGTAACGTTTCCAACCTGCTGCGCCAGACCGCAATTACCGGCATTCTCGCGGTAGGTATGGTGTTCGTCATAATTTCTGCTGAAATCGACCTCTCGGTCGGCTCCATGATGGGGCTATTAGGCGGGGTCGCCGCTATCTGCGACGTTTGGTTGGGCTGGCCGCTGCCGCTCACTATCATTGTGACATTGGTTCTGGGGCTGCTTCTCGGAGCGTGGAATGGGTGGTGGGTCGCGTACCGCAAAGTCCCGTCATTTATTGTCACCCTGGCAGGCATGTTGGCATTTCGCGGCATCCTTATTGGTATCACCAACGGCACGACCGTTTCCCCCACCAGCGCCGCGATGTCACAAATTGGGCAAAGCTATCTACCAGCAAGTACCGGTTTCATCATCGGCGCGCTTGGTTTAATGGCTTTTGTCGGCTGGCAATGGCGCGGAAGAATGCGCCGTCAGGCTTTGGGTTTGCAGTCTCCGGCATCTACAGCGGTGGTCGGTCGCCAGGCATTAACGGCTATTATTGTTTTAGGTGCAATCTGGCTGCTAAATGATTACCGTGGCGTTCCTACTCCTGTTCTACTGCTGACGTTGCTGTTACTCGGTGGAATGTTTATGGCAACACGGACAGCTTTTGGGCGACGCATTTACGCTATTGGCGGTAATCTGGAAGCGGCACGGCTATCCGGGATTAACGTTGAACGAACAAAACTTGCTGTGTTTGCTATCAACGGTTTGATGGTAGCCATCGCCGGGTTAATTCTTAGTTCTCGACTTGGCGCTGGTTCACCTTCTGCGGGGAATATCGCCGAGCTGGACGCGATTGCAGCATGCGTGATTGGTGGTACTAGTCTGGCAGGCGGTGTGGGAAGTGTTGCCGGAGCAGTAATGGGGGCATTCATCATGGCTTCACTAGATAACGGTATGAGTATGATGGATGTACCGACCTTCTGGCAGTATATCGTCAAAGGTGCGATTCTGTTGCTGGCAGTATGGATGGACTCCGCAACCAAACGCCGTTCCTGACTTTGATAAAAATTTTCTCAAAGCCGGTAACGTATTACCGGTTTTGAGTTTTTACATGATTCAGCAGGAAAAGAACCATGTTTACTAAACGTCATCGCATCACGTTGCTGTTCAATGCTAATAAAGCCTATGACCGTCAAGTAGTAGAAGGTGTAGGGGAATATTTACAGGCGTCGCAATCGGAATGGGATATTTTCATTGAAGAAGATTTCCGCGCCCGCATTGATAAAATCAAGGACTGGTTAGGAGATGGCGTCATCGCCGACTTCGACGATAAACAAATCGAGCAAGCATTGGCTGATGTCAACGTCCCTATTGTTGGCGTTGGTGGCTCGTATCACCTGGCAGAAAGCTATCCGCCCGTACATTACATTGCCACCGATAACTACGCGCTGGTTGAAAGCGCATTTTTGCATTTAAAAGAGAAAGGCGTTAACCGCTTTGCTTTTTATGGTCTGCCAGAGCCGAGCGGCAAACGCTGGGCCGCCGAACGCGAGTATGCCTTTCGCCAGCTTGTGGCTGAAGAGAAGTACCGAGGTGTGGTTTATCAGGGGCTGGAAACCGCACCAGAGAACTGGCAACACGCGCAAAATCGGCTGGCAGACTGGCTGCAAACGCTGCCACCGCAAACAGGAATTATTGCCGTCACTGACGCCCGGGCGCGGCATATTCTGCAAGTATGCGAGCATCTGCACATCCCCGTACCGGAAAAATTATGCGTGATTGGCATAGATAACGAAGAATTGACCCGCTATCTTTCGCGTGTCGCCCTCTCTTCTGTCGCCCAGGGCGCCCGACAAATGGGCTATCAGGCGGCAAAACTGTTGCATCGCTTATTAGATAAAGAAGAGATGCCGTTGCAGCGGATTTTGGTTCCGCCAGTCCGTGTCATCGAACGGCGTTCAACGGATTACCGTTCGCTGACCGATCCCGCCGTTATTCAGGCCATGCATTACATCCGCAATCATGCCTGCAAAGGAATTAAAGTGGATCAGGTTCTGGATGCGGTGGGCATATCGCGATCTAATCTTGAGAAACGGTTTAAAGAAGAAGTGGGTGAAACTATTCACGCCATGATTCATGCCGAGAAGCTGGAGAAAGCGCGCAGCCTGCTGATTTCTACTACCTTGTCGATCAATGAGATATCGCAAATGTGCGGTTATCCATCGCTGCAATACTTCTACTCTGTTTTTAAAAAAGCGTATGACACGACACCAAAAGAGTATCGCGATGTAAATAGCGAGGTAATGCTGTAGCGGAAGGGGAAAATCCGCCTGGCAACATTTCGTGGTTGTCGGATGCGGCGTGAACGCCTTATCCGACCTACCCGCCAGGCATGATAAGACGCGCCAGCGTCGCATCAGGCAATTCAGCACAACCACCTGATGCGAGCAAAAGCCCTATCCGACCAACAAGCCGGATAAGGCTCAAGGGAATGCAATTACATATGCGCGGCAATTAACCGCTGGTTATCCTGGTACATCGCGAACAGGTAGTTGTTATAGCTCTGCCCTTTCGTGGAATAACCTTTCAGCTTATGAATCATCGCTGTGGCGGTAACTTCCTGATCCGCTTTACGCAATTGTGCACGTGATTTGCGGAAAGAAGCGTAAGCCGGATGCGTATTCAGGTTAGTGACATAGGCGCTCACCGATTCTTTTACAGAACTGAACTGAGAGTACCCCTTCACTTTACCCGGCGCATTGGTACAACGCCCTTTCATGCACTTCATGCCGAACAGGTTGTTGTTGCTACGCGCCAGCTTCGACGTTCCCCAACCGCTTTCTGCGGCAGCCATCGTCGCTACCATACTGGTCGGGATAATGTCTACACGTTCGAGTAGCGTATTCCACGGGATTTTTCGCGTATTACCGGACCACTTCACCTTATAGCGTTTGGCAATGTCTTGCAGACGTGCACGCTCTGAAGGCGACCATTGCCCCTGGTACTGTTTTGAAATCAGCCAGTTACGTTCCGCCGTAATTGCAGCATTTTGGCTGGTAATATAGGGCATTACAGTCCGGAGAAACGCTTTTTTTCTTGGTGTTCCGGAAGGGTATTTTCGCAAATCAGGAAGTGAACTGCTCTTTGCACTATTGCGAGAATACTCTTGTTTACTGCTTACCTGTTTATTACTAGCTTTAGTTAAGTGGGACTTTTGACTCGTTGTTGTCGTGTGCGTCTTCGCTAACACCTCACTCGAAAACACCAGAGTGAGTAACATAAGAATCATCGCCCCATATCGTCGTATGGGAGTCAAAATCATCAGGTCTCCTGATCGGATTTAATCATTCAAACACCTTATACTCGTCATACTTCAAGTTGCCTGTACTGCGTAAACGCTGTTCAAAACGCCATTGGTGTTTTGTCCTGCAACTCGAATGATTTAGAGTAATATTTTTCCCAAATTTGAGAGTTGAATCTCAAATCATATCAAAAATAGCGGTCAAGCGCACCCCAAGGAATAGTCCAAATCTGAAACTATGTCACGTGGTAATGGTTCAGATTGGTGCAAGATCGCAGAAAATGTGGATTTTATCGCAAAATTCAGCCGTTTTTTGCGCGCGATCGCTCACCCCTGCTTCTCATCCTGTGGACTTACTATTCAGGGATGAGCTTTGTCTGGCTATTCGCTGGCAAACTGTCTTAAATCGCAGCAATAAGGACTCACCCGCCATGAAACTTGCCGCCTGTTTTCTGACACTCCTTCCCGGCTTTGCCGTTGCCGCCAACTGGACTTCGCAGGGGTTCCCCATCTTTACCGAACAGGGGACAGGAACATTTGTCAGCCACGCTAAGCTGGCTAAAAGTACGCGTCCACTAACGCTAAATTTTGACCAACAGTGCTGGCAACCAGTGAATGCGATAAAACTCAATCAGATGCTTTCCCTGCAACCTTGCGATAACACACCGCCACAATGGCGATTGTTCAGAGCTGGCGAATATAAGCTGCAAATCGACACCCGCTCCGGCACGCCAACGTTGATGATTTCGATCCAAAACACCGCCGAACCAGTAGCACCCCCAATCCGTGAATGCCCGAAATGGGATGGACGACCACTTACGCTTGATGTCAGTGCCACTTTCCCGGAAGGTGCGGCAATCCGTGATTATTACAGCCAACAAATCGCGACGGTGAAAAACGGTCAAATAACGTTACAACCTGCCGCCACCAGTAACGGCTTGCTACTGCTGGAACGGGCAGAAACTGGCACCTCTGCCCCTTTCGACTGGCATAACGCCACCGTTTACTTTGTGCTGACAGACCGTTTCGAAAACGGCGATCTCAGCAATGACCAGAGCTACGGTCGTCATAAAGACGGTATGGCGGAAATTGGCACTTTTCACGGCGGCGATTTACGCGGCCTGACCAACAAACTGGATTATCTCCAGCAGCTCGGCGTCAATGCCCTATGGATCAGCGCCCCATTTGAGCAAATTCACGGCTGGGTAGGCGGTGGTACAAAAGGCGATTTCCCGCATTATGCCTACCACGGTTATTACACACAGGACTGGACGAATCTTGATGCAAATATGGGCAACGAAGCCGATCTACGGACGCTGGTTGATAGCGCGCACCAGCGCGGTATTCGTATTCTCTTTGATGTGGTGATGAACCATACCGGTTATGCCACGCTGGCGGATATGCAGGAGTATCAGTTTGGCGCGTTATATATTTCTGGTGATGAGCTGAAAAAAACGCTGGGTGACCGCTGGAGCGACTGGAAACCCGCCGCCGGGCAAACCTGGCATAGTTTTAACGATTACATTAATTTCAGCGACAAAACAGGGTGGGATAAATGGTGGGGGAAAAACTGGGTCAGAACGGATATTGGAGATTACGACAATCCTGGATTCGACGATCTCACCATGTCGCTGGCCTTTTTGCCGGATATAAAGACCGAATCTACCACCGCTTCAGGTCTGCCGGTGTTCTATAAAAACAAACCGGATACCCACGCTAAAGCCATCGATGGCTATACGCCGCGCGATTATTTAACTCACTGGTTAAGCCAGTGGGTTCGCGACTACGGGATTGATGGTTTTCGGGTCGACACTGCCAAACATGTTGAGTTGCCCGCCTGGCAGCAACTGAAAACTCAGGCCAGCGCCGCACTTAGCGAATGGAAAAAAGCGAATCCCGATAAAGCGTTAGATGGTAAACCTTTCTGGATGACCGGCGAAGCCTGGGGTCATGGCGTGATGCAAAGTGACTACTATCGCCACGGCTTCGATGCGATGATCAACTTCGATTATCAGGAACAGGCGGCGAAAGCCGTCGATTGTCTGGCGCAGATGGATACGACCTGGCAGCAAATGGCAGATAAATTGCAGGATTTCAACGTGTTGAGCTATCTCTCCTCGCATGATACCCGCCTGTTCCGCGAAGGAGGCGACAAAGCAGCAGAGCTATTGCTATTAGCGCCAGGTGCGGTACAAATCTTTTATGGCGATGAATCCTCACGTCCGTTCGGAGCCACCGGCTCAGATCCGCTGCAAGGCACACGCTCGGATATGAACTGGCAGGATGTTAGCGGTAAATCTGCCGCCAGCGTTGCGCACTGGCAACGCCTCGGTCAGTTCCGCGCCCGCCATCCAGCGATTGGCGCGGGTAAGCAGACCACATTGCCACTGAAACAAGGTTATGGATTTGTCCGTGAATATGGCAATGATAAAGTGATGGTTGTCTGGGCGGGGCAACAGTAACTTTTCCGGCTTCCCACTTGCAGTATGTCGGGAAGCCGTATTCCAGTATAAAAGACCAGACATATCATAAACCTTAGCATGATACGCCAATCCTCTTGCAGCAACCCGATTTGCACCCCAGCAAATGTAGCGTTATTGTTACTTTCCTTGCTACAGAGTTCGACAGATATCCCGCTATGACATTCTCCCTTTTTGGTGACAAATTTACCCGCCACTCCGGCATTACGCTGCTGATGGAAGATCTGAACGACGGCTTACGCACGCCCGGCGCGATTATGCTCGGCGGCGGCAATCCGGCGCAGATCCCAGAAATGCAGGACTACTTCCAGACGCTGCTGACCGACATGCTGGAAAGCGGCAAAGCCACTGATGCGCTGTGTAATTACGACGGCCCGCAGGGGAAAACGGAGCTACTCACACTACTTGCCGAAATGCTACGCGAGAAGCTGGGTTGGGATATCGAACCACAGAATATTGCACTAACAAACGGCAGCCAGAGCGCGTTTTTCTACTTATTTAATCTGTTTGCCGGACGCCGCGCCGATGGTCGGGTCAAAAAAGTGCTGTTCCCGCTGGCACCAGAATACATTGGCTACGCTGACGCCGGACTGGAAGAAGATCTTTTCGTCTCTGCGCGTCCAAATATTGAACTGCTGCCAGAAGGCCAGTTTAAATACCACGTCGATTTTGAACATCTGCATATTGGCGAAGAGACCGGGATGATTTGCGTCTCCCGTCCAACGAACCCAACAGGCAATGTGATTACTGACGAAGAGTTGCTGAAGCTGGATGCGCTGGCGAATCAACACGGCATTCCGCTGGTGATTGATAACGCTTATGGCGTCCCGTTCCCGGGTATCATCTTCAGCGAAGCGCGCCCGCTGTGGAATCCGAATATCGTACTGTGCATGAGTCTTTCCAAGCTGGGTCTACCAGGCTCCCGCTGCGGCATTATCATCGCCAATGAAAAAATCATCACCGCCATCACGAATATGAACGGCATTATCAGCCTGGCGCCTGGCGGTATTGGTCCGGCGATGATGTGTGAAATGATTAAGCGTAACGATCTGCTGCGCCTGTCAGAAACGGTCATCAAGCCGTTCTACTACCAGCGTGTTCAGGAAACTATCGCCATCATTCGCCGCTATTTACCAGAAGATCGCTGCCTGATTCATAAACCCGAAGGAGCCATTTTCCTCTGGCTATGGTTTAAGGATTTGCCAATTACCACCGAGCAGCTTTACCAGCGCCTGAAAGCGCGCGGCGTGCTGATGGTGCCGGGGCACAACTTCTTCCCTGGGCTGGATAAACCGTGGCCGCATACGCATCAATGTATGCGCATGAACTATGTGCCGGAGCCGGAGAAAATTGAGGCAGGCGTGAAGATTCTGGCGGAAGAGATTGAACGCGCCTGGGCTGAGAGTCATTAAAAATTGCCTGATGCGCTACGCTTATCAGGCCACATAATTTCTGCAATATATTGAATTTGTAAGATTTTGTAGGCCAGACAAGACGTTCACGCCACATCCGGCATTAACAAAACGCACTATTCCGGCGTTGAGAACCACCGGAATAGTGTTTCAAACAGGCTGCTGTAGTAGCCGATTCCGCTGCACTTTCTCAACATCCATACACTGCAACGCTTTTGTCGGACAGGCTTCAACACAGGCCGGGCCCGTCGTCCGATGCCAGCACAGATCGCACTTAATCGCCCTCGCCTTTGCACGCGATGAAACGACCTCCATCGCGCCAAACGGACATGCCAGCATACAGCTTTTACAGCCAATACAACGTGATTGTTCAACAAAGATATGCCCATGTTCACGACGAATAGCGTCCACAGGGCAAACATTCGCGCAGGGTGCATCTTCACACTGATGACAGGCTACTGCCGTGGTCCAGGTATGGTCTTTGATAACACGAATACGGGAAATAAACTCGCCAGGTAACAACGAAGCGCAATCCTGATTCTCCTGATGCGACACTGCGCAAGCCACTTCACAGGTACGGCAACCGATACATTTCGTCGCATCCGCAATAATAAATCGGTTCATGATCACTCCTTTGCACTAAAACCGCAGCGTGCCAGAGAGTGCGCCATTATTGCTTTGATCCAACGAAGGAAATATTAAAGTTTTGCCACCTGCCCAAAGCATTATGTGATCGCGCCCTGGTCATCCCGGACGGTAAATCCCAGTTCATTGGAAATAGCCTGGGCAGTTTCACGCAGCGGTTTCAGGAGATTTTTCACCCCCACCTGTTTCAGGCGTGATGTCGAAAGCGAAATCGACACCGCATACGGCACCCGCCCATGAATATCAAACACCGGAACAGCAATACAGGAGACGCCGAGTTCATTCTCTTCTCTGTCCATCGCCACGCCGCTTTCGCGAATGTGCGCCAACTCGTCGAACATCGCGGGCAGTTCGGTAATGGTATTGCGGGTTAGCGGCTGGATTTCATTCTGATGGCTTTCCCAATACGATTTCACGTAGTCCTGATGACCAAACGCCATATAAACCTTACCCATCGCCGAACAGTAGAGCGGCATATGCTGACCAATATAGGCACGGGTTCGCAGCATACCGGTAGTAGGTTCCAGTTTATAAATCAAAATAGCGTGATCGTCTTCTCGACTGGAAAAGTTAATGGTTTCACCAGTGGCGATGTTCAGTGCCTCAAGATGCGGCGCGGCGATATGAATGATATTCAGCGAAGACAGCGCCTTCTGCCCGACGGCAATAAATTTTGTGGTCAGGCGATAACTCCCCGCAGCAGGCGCGGTTGTCACATAGCCACAGGACTGTAGTCCCTGCAATAAACGATGGACCGTACTTTTATTTAAGCCAGCCAGTTCAGAGAGATGCGCCAGCGGGCAACCGTTTGGATAGTTGCTCAAAATCTCAATCAGCATCAACCCGCGAAACAGGCTCTGACTTCCAGCCGGACGCTCTTTTTCCTGCGCCAACTCGTGCTCTTTTTTTCCCATCGCTTTCTTCCCCTTTTTATCGCGCCCTGATGGTAACGCAAAGTGTGTCGCAGTTCACGATCTCGACAGATAATTTATAACTATTTGATTTATATAGATTTTGAAAATCATGGTGTGGATTGCTTTGTTAAAAAGCGATCGATATATTTGAAATCAAATTTCGCATAGTGGAATTTTATGCTAAAAAAGCGATCAACAAACACAAGGAAGCCAGGGATGAAAGTGACATTTGAGCAGTTAAAAACAGCCTTTAATCGGGTATTAATTTCACGTGGCGTTAACAGCGAAACAGCCGATGCCTGTGCAGAGATGTTCGCCCGCACCACCGAATCCGGCGTTTATTCTCATGGCGTTAACCGTTTCCCCCGTTTCATTCAGCAACTGGAAAACGGCGATATCATTCCTGACGCCCAACCCAAACGTATAACCAGCCTCGGCGCGATTGAGCAGTGGGACGCCCGGCGTTCGATCGGTAACCTGACAGCGAAAAAGATGATGGATCGTGCCATTGAACTGGCGGCAACTCACGGGATTGGCCTGGTCGCGTTACGCAATGCCAACCACTGGATGCGCGGCGGCAGCTACGGCTGGCAGGCGGCGGAAAAAGGCTATATCGGCATCTGCTGGACAAACTCCATCGCCGTAATGCCGCCGTGGGGCGCAAAAGAGTGTCGCATCGGCACCAACCCACTGATCGTCGCTATTCCCTCTTCACCCATCACCATGGTCGATATGTCGATGTCGATGTTCTCCTACGGCATGTTAGAAGTGAATCGTCTGGCGGGACGCGAGCTGCCGGTCGATGGCGGGTTTGATGATGAAGGAAATTTGACCAAAGAACCTGGCGTTATCGAGAAAAATCGCCGAATTTTGCCGATGGGTTACTGGAAAGGTTCTGGCATGTCGATTGTGCTGGATATGATAGCCACTCTCCTTTCTGACGGCGCATCGGTTGCTGAAGTCACCCAGGACAACAGCGACGAGTACGGCATTTCACAAATCTTTATTGCCATTGAAGTGGATAAACTGATCGACGGTTCCACCCGCGACGCCAAACTGCAACGCATCATGGATTACGTTACCAGTGCCGAACGCGCAGACGAAAACCAGGCCATTCGTTTACCCGGCCACGAATTTACCACTCTACTGGCAGAAAACCGTCGTAACGGTATTACTGTGGATGACAGCGTATGGGCAAAAATCCAGGCATTATAAGGAGATAGACCATGATATTTGGACATATCACACAACCTAATCCGTGCCGTTTGCCCGCTGCCATTGAAAAGGCGCTCGATTTTCTACGCACCACCGATTTCAACGCCCTGGCGCCGGGCGTTGTCGAAATCGACGGCAAGAATATTTTTGCGCAAATTATCGATTTAACCACACGCGAGGCGGTGGAAAACCGTCCTGAGGTTCATCGTCGCTATCTGGATATTCAGTTTCTGGCCTGGGGCGAAGAGAAAATCGGTGTAGCCATTGATACCGGGAATAATAAAGTCAGCGAATCACTATTAGAGCAACGCGATATTATTTTTTATCACGATAGTGAACATGAATCATTTATAGAAATGATACCGGGTAGCTACGCTATTTTCTTCCCACAGGATGTTCATCGACCGGCATGTAATAAAAATGCCCCTACGGCAATCCGCAAAATCGTGGTTAAAGTCGCCCTCTGCGCTTTATAAAAAGTTATTACTGGAGCACAAAATGAAAGCGAATAATACCGGTTATATTATCGGTGCGTATCCCTGTGCACCCTCTTTTCACCAAAGAAGTGAAGAGGAAGAGAAGGAATTCTGGCGACAATTATCGGATACCCCTGATATTCGTGGGCTGGAACAACCCTGCCTGGAAAACTTCCACCCGCTGGGCGACCAATGGTTGCTACGTCATACGCCAGAAAGCTGGAAATTTGTCGTCACCGCTGTGATGGAAACCGTGCGTCGCCGCAGCGAAAACAACGGTTTTGGCCTCGCCTCCAGCGATGAAGATCAACGCAAGGCGTGCGTGGCGTACTATCGCCACCTGTTCAATAAAATCAACTCATTGAATTCCAATAAAGTCCTCGCACTGGAGATCCAGGCCGCACCGTTAGCAACGAATCCCAATGTTATGCAAGCGACGGACGCTTTTGCCCGCTCGTTGAAAGAAATCGCCAGTTGGAACTGGCCGTGCAAACTGGTGCTGGAACACTGCGATGCCATGACGTCTGTCGCTCCACGCAAAGGCTTTTTGCCTTTGGAAAATGTGCTGGAAGTCATTGCCGATTATGACGTCAGCCTCTGTATCAACTGGGCGCGCTCCGCCATTGAAGGGCGCAAGCCGCTGACCCATACCCAAATGGCGAAACAGGCCGGGAAACTCGGCGCGTTGATGTTCTCTGGTACGACGCTAAACGGAGCATACGGAGAATGGCAGGATTTACACGCGCCGTTTGCACCATTCTGTGCAGAAAGCCTGATGACCACAGATCACGTTCGCGAGTTATTTAATGCAGCAGAACCGTCAACATTGCATTTTGCTGGCATCAAGCTGCTAGAAATAAATGAAACGGCTGATGTACAGCATCGCATCGATATATTACGTAACGGTATTCACTCTCTGAATGAATCTATTTAAAACGATTCATTTATTTTGCCAAATTCTAATTAGTCGTTTTCCAATAAATATTACGAATACCAACAGCATTAATTAATGAAAACATATTACATAACAAGAAGGACTCGTTATGAAACGGATACTCGAAGGCATTCTTGCGCTCATCATCGCAATACTGTCTTGTATTATTTTTATTAATATAATTCTTCGATATGGATTTCACACAAGCATATTATCGATTGATGAATTATCCCGGCTTTTATTTGTATGGTTAACCTTTATTGGCGCTATCGTTGCTTATATGGACAACAGCCATGTGCAGGTTACTTTTTTAGTCGAAAAACTCTCTCCCGCTAATCAACAACGTGTTTCGCTGCTAACCCATACGCTCATTTTATTACTGTGTCTGGGTCTGGCCTGGGGTGCAATAGAAAAAACGTCACAGGACTGGAGTAACTTATCACCCATTCTCGGCGTACCCGTTGGCTTAATGTACGCCGCCGCTATCCCCACCAGCCTGATTATCGCATTACTGGAATTGCGTCACTTATACCGGCAGTTCACAAATACCACCAGCCAAAACCAACAAGGAGTCTGACGATGACAATTCTTATATTTATTGTCAGTTTGTTAGGCGCTATCGCGATTGGTGTTCCCATTGCCTGGGCATTATTACTGTGCGGCATCTCGCTGATGTTCTGGATGGATATCTTTGATGTGCAAATTCTGGCACAAACGCTGGTAAATGGCGCAGACAGCTTCTCCCTGTTAGCCATTCCCTTCTTTGTGCTGGCGGGTGAGATCATGAACGCAGGCGGCCTGTCGCAACGTATTGTCGACTTGCCAATGAAACTGGTGGGCCACAGACCAGGCGGTCTGGGTTACGTGGGCGTGCTGGCAGCGATGATCATGGCAAGCCTGTCCGGTTCTGCGGTTGCTGATACCGCAGCTGTCGCGGCGCTACTGGTGCCGATGATGCGCCAGGCCAACTATCCGGTAAACCGCGCCGCCGGGCTTATCGGTTCCGGGGGTATTATTGCGGCCATTATCCCGCCCTCTATTCCGCTCATTATCTTCGGCGTCTCCAGCGGACTCTCCATCAGCAAACTGTTTATGGCGGGCATCGCACCGGGCATCATGATGGGCGTCACGCTGATGGTTACCTGGTGGTGGCAGGCAAAACGACTTAATTTACCTTGTCAGCCGAAAGCCTCACTACGGGAAGTATGGCAATCCTTAGTTTCCGGTATTTGGGCGCTCTTTTTACCGATAATTATTATTGGCGGTTTCCGTTCGGGGTTATTCACACCCACCGAAGCAGGCGCAGTTGCCGCCTTCTACGCCCTGTTCGTCTCGGTGGTGGTCTATCGCGAAATGACCTTCTCCACGCTTTATCATGTACTGATTAACGCGGCGAAAACCACATCCGTGGTCATGTTCCTGGTGGCCTCTGCTGCGGTATCTGCATGGATTATTACTATCGCCGAATTACCCATGATGGTATCGGAGCTATTACAACCGTTGGTTGATTCGCCCCGCTTATTATTCATCGTCATTATGCTCGCCATTATGGTGATCAGTACGGTCATGGACTTAACGCCTACCGTATTAATTCTTACGCCAGTATTAATGCCATTAGTGAAAGAAGCAGGAATAGATCCGGTCTATTTCGGCATCATGTTTATTATCAACTGTTCAATATCACTGATTACGCCTCCAGTCGGTAACGTTCTTAACGTGGTATGCGGCGTGGCGAAACTTAAATTTGACGATGCGGTAAAAGGTGTTGCGCCTTACGTCATGGTTTTATTCATGTTGTTAGCATTATTTATTTTTATACCGGAGCTTATTACCGCTCCTCTTAAATGGATGAGTTAAAAGGAAATCATAATGAAATTACGTTCTGTAACCTACGCTTTATTATTTGCCGGAGTGGCGGCGTTCAGCACATCTTCTCTGGCGGCACAATCATTACGTTTCGGTTATGAAACCTCGCAAACCGACTCGCAACATATTGCGGCGAAAAAATTCAATGAATTATTACAGGAAAAAACCAAAGGCGAACTGAAATTAAAACTGTTCCCGGATAGCACCCTCGGTAATGCGCAGGCGATGATCAGCGGCGTGCGCGGCGGCACTATTGATATGGAGATGTCTGGCTCCAATAACTTTACGGGACTCTCGCCCGTCATCAACCTGCTCGATGTCCCTTTCCTGTTCCGCGATACCGCTCACGCGCATAAAACTCTCGACGGCAAAGTCGGGGATGACCTGAAAGTCTCCCTTGAAAGTAAAGGACTGAAAGTGCTGGCTTACTGGGAAAACGGCTGGCGCGATGTCACCAACTCGCGTGCACCGGTTAAAACGCCTACCGATCTGCAAGGGCTGAAGATCCGTACCAACAATAGCCCAATGAATATTGCCGCATTCAAAGTTTTTGGCGCTAACCCGATCCCGATGCCGTTTGCCGAAGTCTATACCGGGCTGGAAACCCGCACTATCGACGCTCAGGAACACCCGATCAACGTCGTCTGGTCAGCAAAATTTTATGAAGTGCAGAAGTACCTTTCTCTGACGCACCACGCCTATTCCCCGCTTCTGGTGGTGATCAACAAAGCGAAGTTTGATGGCTTAACCCCAGAGTTTCAGCAGGCACTGATCTCATCTGCGCAAGAAGCGGGTAACTACCAGCGCAAACTGGTCGCCGAAGATCAGCAAAAAATCATCGACGGCATGAAAGACGCGGGCGTGGAAGTGATTACCGATCTCGACCGCAAAGCCTTTAGCGACGCGCTGGGTAATCAGGTTCGCGACATGTTTGTTAAAGATGTTCCGCAGGGCGCTGATCTGCTGAAAGCCGTGGATGAGGTGCAATAAACCATGACGCAATACTGGCTGGGGTTAGATTGTGGCGGTAGCTGGCTGAAAGCCGGGCTGTATGACCGCGAAGGCCGGGAGGCGGGTGTGCAGCGCCTGCCGCTGTGCGCATTAAGCCCGCAGCCAGGTTGGGCTGAGCGCGATATGGCAGAACTATGGCAATGCTGCATGGCTGTCATTCGCGCCCTGCTTACTCATTCTGGCGTTAGCGGGGAACAAATAGTTGGTATCGGTATCTCCGCACAGGGAAAGGGTTTGTTTTTGCTGGATAAAAACGACAAGCCGCTCGGTAACGCTATTTTGTCCTCGGATCGCCGGGCGATAGAAATCGTTCGTTGCTGGCAGGAAGATGGCATCCCGGAAAAACTCTACCCGCTGACCCGACAAACCTTGTGGACCGGGCATCCGGTGTCGCTGTTACGCTGGCTGAAAGAGCACGAACCGGAACGCTACGCGCAAATTGGCTGCGTGATGATGACGCACGACTACCTGCGCTGGTGTTTAACCGGCGTCAAAGGTTGTGAAGAGAGCAATATTTCCGAGTCCAATCTCTACAACATGAGTCGCGGGGAATATGACCCGTGCCTCACCGACTGGCTGGGGATCGGTGAAATCAATCACGCCCTGCCGCCTGTTGTTGGATCTGCCGAAATCTGCGGGGAGATCACCGCTCAGACAGCCGCACAAACCGGTCTGCAAGCGGGTACGCCCGTTGTCGGCGGCCTGTTTGATGTGGTTTCCACCGCACTTTGTGCCGGGATCGAAGACGAATCCACCCTCAATGCGGTAATGGGAACCTGGGCGGTGACCAGCGGCATAACCAGCGGTTTACGTGACGGTGAAGCGCATCCGTATGTCTATGGTCGCTATGTTAATGACGGTCAATTTATCGTTCACGAAGCCAGCCCTACCTCTTCCGGCAATCTCGAATGGTTTACCGCGCAGTGGGGAGAAATCTCTTTTGCTGAGATTAATCAGGCCGTTGCCAGCTTGCCGAAAGCCAGAGGCGATCTGTTTTTCCTGCCGTTCCTGTACGGCAGCAACGCCGGACTTGAGATGACCAGCGGTTTCTACGGGATGCAGGCCATTCACACCCGTGCGCACCTGTTGCAGGCCATTTATGAAGGCGTGGTGTTCAGCCACATGACCCACCTCAACCGGATGCGTGAACGTTTTACCGCTGTTCACACCCTGCGCGTGACTGGCGGTCCTGCGCACTCCGATGTCTGGATGCAAATGCTGGCAGACGTCAGCGGTCTGCGTATCGAGCTGCCGCAGGTGGAAGAAACGGGATGCTTTGGCGCGGCGCTCGCTGCCCGTGTCGGTACGGGCGTTTATCGCAACTTCAGCGAAGCGCAGCGCAACTTGCAACATCCGGTACGCACATTGCTGCCGGACATGACCGCTCATCAGCATTACCAGCAAAAATATCAACGCTATCAGCAACTCATTGCCGCACTCCAGGGTTATCACACCCGCATTAAGGAACACACATTATGAGCAGACCACTTCTGCAACTGGCTCTCGACCACTCATCACTTGAAGCCGCGCAGCGCGACGTGACGCTGTTAAAGGACAGTGTCGATATCGTCGAAGCGGGCACCATTCTCTGTTTAAACGAAGGGCTTGGCGCGGTGAAAGCCTTGCGTGAACAGTTCCCGGACAAAATCATCGTCGCTGACTGGAAGGTCGCTGATGCCGGTGAGACGCTCGCGCAACAGGCGTTTGGCGCGGGCGCCAACTGGATGACCATCATCTGCGCCGCGCCGCTCGCCACGGTGGAAAAAGGCCACGCGATGGCGCAACGCTGTGGCGGTGAAATCCAGATAGAGCTGTTCGGCAACTGGACACTGGACGACGCACGTGACTGGCATCGTATTGGCGTGCGGCAGGCGATTTATCATCGTGGTCGCGACGCGCAGGCCAGCGGGCAGCAATGGGGCGAGGCGGATCTGGCGCGTATGAAGGCGCTTTCTGATATCGGCCTTGAGCTTTCCATTACTGGCGGGATTACCCCTGCTGACCTGCCGCTGTTTAAAGATATCCGCGTGAAAGCGTTTATTGCCGGGCGGGCGCTGGCAGGCGCAGCAAATCCGGCGCAGGTGGCCGCTGATTTTCATGCGCAAATCGACTCAATCTGGGGAGGCAAGCGTGCGTAATCATCCGTTAGGGATTTATGAAAAGGCGCTGGCGAAAGATCTCTCCTGGCCGGAGCGGCTGGTGCTGGCAAAAAGCTGCGGTTTTGATTTTGTCGAAATGTCGGTGGATGAAACCGACGAACGGCTCTCACGTCTTGACTGGAGCGCCGCACAACGTGCTTCGCTGGTCACTGCGATGATCGAAACGGGTGTCTCCATTCCGTCAATGTGTCTGTCTGCCCATCGTCGTTTTCCCTTTGGCAGCCGGGACGAGGCGGTGCGCGAACGGGCGCGGGAAATCATGAGTAAAGCGATTCGTCTGGCGCGCGATCTCGGCATTCGCACCATCCAGCTGGCAGGTTATGACGTCTATTACGAAGACCACGACGAAGGCACCCAGCAACGTTTTGCTGAAGGGCTGGCGTGGGCTGTTGAACAGGCGGCGGCATCGCAAGTGATGCTGGCGGTGGAAATTATGGACACCGCGTTTATGAACTCCATCAGCAAATGGAAAAAATGGGACGAGATGCTCGCCTCGCCGTGGTTCACCGTCTACCCGGACGTCGGCAACCTCAGCGCCTGGGGCAATGATGTTCCCGCCGAACTGAAACTGGGCATTGACCGTATCGCCGCGATCCACCTGAAAGACACCCAGCCAGTCACCGAGCAAAGCCCCGGACAGTTCCGTGATGTGCCGTTTGGCGAAGGCTGCGTCGATTTCGTTGGCATCTTCAAAACGCTGCATGAACTGAACTATCGCGGTTCTTTCCTGATTGAGATGTGGACCGAAAAAGCCAAAGAGCCGGTGCTGGAGATTATTCAGGCGCGGCGCTGGATTGAAGCGCGTATGCAGGAGGCCGGGTTTATATGTTAGAGCAACTGAAAGCCGACGTGCTGGCGGCGAATCTGGCGCTTCCCGCTCACCATCTGGTGACGTTCACCTGGGGCAATGTCAGCGCGGTAGACGAAATGCGGCAATGGATGGTAATCAAACCTTCCGGCGTCGAGTACGACGTGATGACCGCCGACGATATGGTGGTGGTGGAAATAGCCAGCGGTAAGGTGGTGGAAGGTAGCAAAAAGCCCTCTTCCGACACGCCAACGCATCTGGCGCTTTATCGCCGCTATGCCGAAATCGGCGGCATTGTGCATACCCACTCGCGCCACGCCACCATCTGGTCACAGGCCGGGATTGATCTCCCTGCCTGGGGCACGACTCACGCTGACTATTTTTACGGTGCGATCCCCTGCACGCGTCAGATGACCGCAGAGGAGATCAACGGCGAGTATGAATACCAGACTGGCGAAGTGATCATTAAAACCTTCGAAGAGCGCGGCAGGAGTCCAGCACAAATCCCGGCGATACTGGTGCATTCTCACGGCCCGTTCGCATGGGGGAAAAACGCCACTGACGCGGTACATAATGCCGTGGTGCTGGAAGAGTGCGCGTATATGGGGCTGTTCTCGCGCCAGCTCGCGCCGCAGCTTCCTGCCATGCAAAATGAACTGCTGGCTAAGCACTATCTGCGTAAGCACGGGGCTAATGCCTATTACGGGCAGTAATCTCTCACGCCGGGGCTTTATCGCCCCGGAGCTACGAATTAATATGCTCCTTGCTGTAACGCCGCTTCCACGCTGCTGGCGTTAAACCGGTGTGTTTGCGAAAAATCTGCCGGAAATAGCCAACGTCATTAAACCCGCACAACGCCGCCACTTCCGTGAGCGATCGCGCTTCGCTAATTAACAGCTTTTCGGCTTCGCGCACCCGCTGGCGGTGGATTGCTTCTGTTAACGTCAGATGAAACACCCGCCGGTAGACACGCCCAAGATAATCGGCATTGCAGTACAGCTCGCGGGCTAAAAGCGCCGTGGAAAGCGGGCGGTGATATTGCGTGCGGATCAGTTTCTGCGCTTTCCAGGCAAGGGTAGTACCTGCGCCATCGGCCTGTTCATCAAGACGCGCGTCACGGGTGAGTTGCTGCAAAATCAGCAGCACAATAAACTCCAGCGCCGGAGTGCGTTGATGCTTTTCCTGCTCGCTTAAAAACTGGCGAAACAGTGCACTCAACGCCTGAGGGTCGGCGACTTTGGTTTGCTGCGGCACGCTAAGATGAGTGAGCCAGCGCGGATCGTTGTCCGGCGCTTTAACCTCAAAATGCAGCCAGTAAAATTTGAGATCGGCGGGAAAATCCTCCACCCCAACATGCTGTCGGTTCGGCCAGAGTAATAAACTCTCTCCCGCATCGACCAGAAATATCCGTTCTTCTTCCTGAATCGTTAACCGACCTTTTTCGACAAAGATAATTTCCCATGACTCCAGCCGCCTTGCCGGATGCCTCCCTACGCCACGGGAAATAAATAATCCACCATTTTGCACTTTAATCGGTAACGTCATGGATAATTCAAGCATTGATATGTAATTTCCCGCTTATTCATTAATGATGAAACACATTACCTTTTGATTATTAATCAAAAAAATTAATTTCACCTGATCCATTTCACACTTTTAAATTCAGGTCGGAATCGTCACCTTTTTTTACTCTTTTCTCGCCTTGTTGATATTCCCGTTCACGGCAGAATTAATAAGGTCATTTCAATAAAACAAAAAATTGCTCCCTATTCACGAGGAATATCTATGACCTCTACACCGATTACTACCGCTGATATCGCTAAAGGTAAAATTGACGATGCGTTATCTGTACGGGAAAAAATAGGCTACGGCCTGGGTGACGCAGGCGGCACCGTAATAACTTGCCTGATCATGAATTTTCTCACCTTTTTCTACACCGACGTTTTTGGATTAACTCCGGCGCTGGTTGGCACGCTGTTTATTGCACTGCGCGTGTTTGATGCCATCTCCGACCCGGTGATGGGCGTCATTGCCGACCGGACGCAAAGTCGCTGGGGGCGCTTTCGTCCGTGGCAGCTATGGATTGCCGTCCCTATTGGCATTATCGGCATCCTGACGTTCACAGTGCCAGATGCCAGTATGGGAGTAAAAATCGCCTGGGCGTTCGGTACTTACCTGCTCCTTTCAGTCGGTTATACCGCCATCAACGTACCGTACTGCGCGCTGATCAACACCATGACCACCCGCCACAATGAAGTGATCTCCTGCCAGTCCTGGCGATTCGTTCTCTGCGGCGTAGCGGGATTTCTGGTTTCGGTTGGCTTGCCGTGGATGGTGGATCTCTTCGGTCAGGGCAACGCTGCACGTGGCTATCAGCTGGGCGTCGGCGTATTGTGCGCCATTGCCGTGGTGATGTTCCTGTGTTGTTTTTTCTGGGTTCGTGAACGGGTGCCGCTCTCCACAATGGGGAAATTTACCCTGCGCGAACATCTTGCCGGGCTGCGGAACAACGACCAACTGCTGCTGATGCTGGTAATGTCCTTCCTGCTAATTAACGTCTTTAATATTCGCGGCGGTGGGTATATGTACTTCATTACCTACGTCTTACAAGGCAGTACGGGCTACACGTCGCTGTTCTTCACCATGGTCACCTTCGCCTCCATTATCGGCTCGGTGATTGTCAGCCCGTTAACGCGGCGTTTCGATACCGTCAAAATTTACTACTACACCAACCTGCTCCTCGCTGCGCTGGCAGTGTTGATGTGGTTCCTGCCCTCCGGCCCGGCTTATCAAACGCTGTGGCTGGCGGTGATCCTCGGTAATGGCGTGATTCTTGGCTTTACTCTGCCGCTGCACTTCTCGCTGATGGCTTTTGCCGATGACTATGGCGAATGGAAAACCCGTGTGCGTTCCTCCGGCATGAACTTTGCTTTTAATTTGTTTTTCATCAAGTTGGCCTGGGCCTCCAGCGCCGGGATCATCAGCCTGCTATTTATTTTTGTTGCCTATCAACCTGGCGTAGAAAACCAGACCGCCAGTTCGCTTGGCGGGATCGCGGCGATGGAAACATTGCTGCCTGCGCTATTCCACCTGCTGCTGGCAGGGGCGATCCGCTTTTGCAAACTCAATAACCCTATGATGTCACGCATTGCTACCGACCTGCGTCAGCGTCATGTCCAGCCTTAAGGAGCACAAGATGAACATTTCGGAAGTCGATCTGCACAAACTGACGGTTAGCGATCCGTTCCTCGGTCAATATCAGCAATTGGTACGCGACGTGGTGATTCCTTATCAATGGGATGCGTTAAACGATCGCATTCCCGAAGCGGAACCCAGCCATGCGATTGAAAACTTTCGCATTGCCGCCGGACTTCAGGAGGGTGAATTTTACGGGATGGTGTTTCAGGACAGCGACGTCGCCAAATGGCTGGAAGCGGTAGCCTGGTCGCTGTGCCAGAAGCCGGACGCCGAACTGGAAAAAACCGCTGACGAGGTAATCGAACTGGTCGCCTCCGCCCAGTGCGAAGATGGCTATCTCAATACTTACTTTACGGTGCAAGCACCGGAAGAACGCTGGAGCAATCTGGCGGAGTGCCATGAACTCTACTGCGCCGGTCATCTGATTGAAGCCGGAGTCGCCTTCTTCCAGGCCACGGGTAAGCGGCGCTTGCTGGAGGTGGTTTGCCGTCTGGCCGATCATATCGACAGCGTATTTGGCCCAGATGAAAGTAAGTTACACGGTTATCCCGGTCACCCGGAAATTGAACTAGCACTAATGCGTCTGTATGAAGTGACCGAAGAACCGCGCTACCTGGCACTGACGAACTATTTTGTCGAACAGCGTGGTACGCAACCACACTATTACGACCAGGAATATGAAAAGCGCGGGCAGACCTCGCACTGGCACACCTACGGCCCGGCGTGGATGGTGAAAGACAAAGCCTACAGCCAGGCGCATTTGCCCATCGCACAGCAGCACACCGCCATCGGCCATGCAGTACGCTTTGTCTACCTGATGACTGGCGTCGCACATCTGGCGCGTTTAAGTCACGATGAAAGCAAGCGTCAGGACTGTCTGCGGCTGTGGAACAATATGGCCCAGCGTCAGTTATATATTACCGGCGGCATTGGCTCGCAGGGCAGCGGCGAGGCGTTCAGCAGTGATTACGATCTGCCGAATGACACGGTATACGCCGAAAGCTGTGCTTCCATCGGCCTGATGATGTTCGCCCGGCGAATGCTGGAAATGGAAGGCGACAGTCAATATGCCGATGTGATGGAGCGCGCACTGTACAACACCGTGCTCGGCGGCATGGCGCTGGATGGCAAACATTTCTTCTATGTGAATCCGCTGGAAGTACATCCAAAATCGCTGAAATTCAACCATATCTACGATCACGTTAAGCCGATCCGCCAGCGTTGGTTTGGTTGCGCTTGTTGTCCGCCAAATATCGCCCGCGTGCTAACCTCGATTGGTCATTATCTCTACACGCCGCGTGAAGATGCGTTGTATATCAACATGTACGCGGGAAACAGTATGGAAGTGCCGGTAGAAAATGGCACGCTGCGCCTGCGGGTTAGCGGGAACTATCCGTGGCATGAACAGGTGACGATTGCGGTTGAATCTCCGCAGCCGGTGCGTCATACCCTGGCTTTACGTCTGCCGGACTGGTGCACGCAGCCACAGGTCACATTGAATGGAGAAGTCGTCGAGCAGGATATTCGTAGAGGCTATCTGCATATAGCCCGTGAATGGCAGGAAGGCGATACGCTGAATCTGACGCTGCCGATGCCAGTGCGTCGCGTTTACGGCAACCCGCTGGTGCGTCATGTGGCTGGGAAAGTAGCAATTCAGCGCGGTCCGCTGGTGTATTGTCTGGAGCAGGCCGACAACGGCGAGTCATTACATAACCTGTGGCTACCCGCCGATGCGCCGTTTACGACATTCGAAGGCAAGGGATTATTCAGCCATAAAATCCTCATTCAGGCGCCTGGTTATCGGCTTGAACAGAGCAATCCAGAACAGCAACCGTTGTGGCATTACGACAATGCCCCAGCCAAACGCCAGCCGCAAACTCTGACATTTATCCCGTGGTTTAGCTGGGCTAACCGTGGCGAGGGCGAAATGCGGATCTGGGTGAATGAAGAGAACCGTCGCCATCCGTAGGATCGATAAAGCGCAGATTGCCTGATACGACGCTTAACGCGTTTTATCAGGCATAAAAGCCGGTGTAATTGTAAGGGTCGGATAAGGCGTTTACGCCGCACCCGACACTATTTTCTCACCAAAATCAAAAACGTTTAACGCAGGCTATTATAGTCATCAACCATTTCGTTGTACTCGCGTAACGCTTTCGGGAAAGAGTCTTCGACCATCCAGCTTGTGTTTGCATCCTGAAGTTGCTCTTTATCCCAGTCAGAGTACGGGACTTTATCTCTGACGCGGCGAACATATTTTTTAGCTTCGAGCTGATATTGGTCTGCCGAATTAATAAACGAAAATTTCATGCCGCCTTTATCCGCTTCTTTGGCCTGCGCCACCAGCGTTTCCAGTTCAGATACTTTCTTCATTGCCGCATCTGTATCAAACTTCTCTTGCGAAATCAGGTTATTAATTTGTTTCGCTGATATCATGACAGCCAGAGAGTAGTAGTGGAATGTTTTCCCTTCTCTTTCTTCAATATTTTTCAATTCCGCAAGCTGACGCTTATCATTAATTTCCTGAATCGCCGCGTGATAAGATTCTGCTACGGGTTCAAAGGCTTCAATATTTTTTATGAGCGTCTGGTCAGCGTTTTCCCTTTGGCAAACGCATCATCTTTATAATTTTCCTGGGTGTAATATTTATCCATTTCGTTAATGGTATTACCCAGCGCAACAGCGGCATTAATATAATTCAACGCCACACCATCAATGGGTTCCAGCGCAGGCGTTAACGCCACGACTCTTTTTATTCCTTTTTGACACTCAGAGAGATTGGATTCACTAATGCCGTAGATGCCATAAACAAGGCTCTCTTTACCCGTTGGACCCTGTTTAAAATCTTTCAGCCAGTCAGCGTAACGCGCCAGGCTGTTCTGCACAGGGATCTGCAACTTATTGTAGCACTTGATATAAACATCCATTTTTTCGTCGAAAACCGCTTGTTCATCGACCACCGGTTGCGCAGGCGTTTCTGGTTTAGCTTCTGCTTTTGCAACGGGCGCTTCTGAAGCTGGTGCGGCAGGTTGACTATTGGCGGGCGGGGGAGTTTCTGTTTCGACTTTTTTATCATCACATCCGGTGATACCGAGGGTCATTATGGCGATAATAATAGCTGAAGATAATAAATTCCTTTTCATTTAATTGCCTTATAAATAGATAAATAAGAGAGTAAATATAATAAAGGAAAAAAGAAAGCGTCACTACACGCGTTTTGTTTATAAATAAATAGATATAATTCACTGAATGAATAAGTCCGGTGATTTCATTGATAAATTACCGGACTTATTCAATTAACAGCTCAACCGTTGCGAGAGGAAAGTTTCTGCCCCTCGTTATTTAAACCTGCATTACATCCCATAACGTTCAGAAATAGCAGCATGTTTCTCTTCGTTCGCTCCGGCTTCTTTGGCAAGACGCCACCAGCACAACGGATGTTCCCAGTCTGCGGTCAACTCACTTAGCGTTTTATCAATATTAGCTTTAGCAACCGAACGCGGCGCGCTGATAACAAAGTAGAACGCGGGCAGTGGCTCTGCTTCTTCTCCCTGATGACTATCCGTTAACGTATAGTCCTCGTTACTGTTGCTCCAGTAGTACCAGTTTCGTTCACGTAGCGCCTCACGGAAGGCATTAAACTGTTCTTCACCAGGCATGACACCTTCACAGAACCAGGACTCGCCGTACTCGGTCGGAATAATGGTTTTCAGGCAGGCATAAAGCGGCGTGAAATTCTTCTGCTCTTCCTCATCTTCAGGCCGGGTATTCAACATTTCCGCATCGAAAACGACAATTTCATCAACATGTTGTGGGTAATCTGTCCGGTAGGTTGGTTCAATGATCCTTGCCGTTACCGGTCCAATCCGCTGGGCATAGTAATAGCGGTATTCGAAGTTTTCCCGGAAACGGATATTCAGTAGTCCCCATTTTTCGTCGATAAAACCTTCGCCTTCCGTGAGTTCGATTTCCAGTTCTGCGGCGATAGTTCGCACCAAATCCCATTGTTGTAAGATGCTGGCGGTCGCCATGATATCCCACTGGATATTACGAATATCTTCTTCACGACTAATCATAAGTTGCTGCAATTGCTGTAAATAATCCAGCTGCCGATCCCAGGCTTCCTGTTTTTGTGCTGCCCAGGAGCACATGCGATAAACGCCGACCCACTCGCGCCCTTTTTCGTGTTGCAGCAACTGTTGACCAATCGACTCCAGTTCGCCCCAGTCTTCCTGTTGGTTGATCACCCGCGCACGGAACCACAACGCCATATGTAGTAACTCCGCCTGTTCATACTGCTTCGCCAGGTGTTCGATCGCTTGCTGATCGCCACGGTTAAGCAGGAGATCCAGCAGATCAAAGCAGAGATTGTTATCTTCCTGGATGTGGCTTTCAACGTAGCGTTGCAGGAGTTCAATCGATTCATCAATCGCATTGCAGGCGTTTAACGCATTGACCAGCTTGCCCAGCAATTCCGTATCATCTGGCGTGTTCAGGTAAGCGCGGCGGAATATTTCGACGTCTTTTTCCGGATCGGGCTGCGTTTCTTCATCACTGTTTTCAGGTATTTCTACCACCGGTCGAGCAAGCAGTTCCGCCTCTTTAGCGACGATTTTTTCACTAAGTTCAAGAAACTCGCGATCAACGCCCAGCAACGCGCGTAATTTCGGTATGTGCCGCTGAGCCAGTTTCATCGCCATTTTGGCAACCCAGACAGATTCTCGCTCCAGCGCCAGGGTAATTTGCAGTTTCGCCAGATCAACCACTTTGCGGTGCGCCCCGGCCTGTGAACGGTGCTCCAGCATTTTTTGAATGATTCGCGCCAGTTGCCAGTGGTTTCTTTGTGGATTGCGGGGAAGTAATTCAGTAATAATCTTCAGCCATGATCCCCATGAATAGGGAGTCAGATCTGACCAACGCGGCAATTCCTCCCAGACTTCTTTGTCCTGCCCGCATAACGCCATGATGTACAGTTTTTTGAGTTGATAATTGATGCGGTCGCGTCCCCAATAATCATTTTCTTTTGCCAGTTCATCAATCACTTCTCGCGCTTCATCGTAACGCTGAAGGGCAACCAAAATATCGGCACGGGTTGCCAGCAGTGCTTCTAAATATTCACTCCCCGATGCTTTTACCGCGTCGATTTGCCTGTCGATATAAGCCAACGCCTCTTCTGTTCTGTTGGAATCCATCAGCGCACTGGCATATTCGCAGGATAAACACATAAAGCAGCTCCAGGTCGGATCAATGCGCGCGATGGTTTCTTCACATACCGCCATACGTTCATTGGCCCAGCCAGGGGCATCTATATTCTCGTAGCAGGCGGATAAATCCTGCGTGACGCAGATAGATTGCGGGCAATCTTTTGCCTCTTCCCGGTGCGCTTTTTCAAACAGCGCCACTACGTCTGGCAGTACTTTTTCGCCTTCTTCGTAGTTAGTCAGACGATGGCGCATCTCCCAGTGCCCGATAAATATTTCCAGCCACGGATTTTTGGCCACTTGATTCAGTGCTTTCATTTCCGGTAATAACGAATCGCACTTTTCCATTTGCAGATGTAAAACACCTTCAGAAAAATCATCAATTATCTGCGGAATATACTCCTGCCCGGCATCACGCAACTCCTGGCTATATTTGTTGTACCACTCCCATGTATCCATTTTATTTTCCTTGATTAATTAAGACAGGAATAACCTGAGTAAAATCTTCCAGCGCCTGGTGTAAATCCCATTGTTGTTCTTTATTGCCGCTGGAGCACAAAATCACTTTCAGCGATTTTAATAACCGTAATGCCGCCGCTGGCTGTTGCTGATGTTGTAATGCCGTCACCAGTTGCATAATGCAGGGGTTATTGAGATTGATATACAGACTTGACGTTTTGGTCTTTTGGATTTGCGAGGTGAATTGCCGCGCCAGCATTAACGCTGCGGTGCTAATACGTTTATCCGCGTCATCCTGTTCGAGAATTTTTTTTAATTCCGCTTCGCGATCTGGCGTAACCACGAGCGGTAAAACGGCGGGTTCGAAGCGGGAGATAATTAATTGCTCGCCGTCGCAAAGATGCTCTTCCAGATAAGCAATCTGCTCTTCGGGTAATTCCGCAAGGCTGAACAACTGTTCATTACCCGTTTGTGTACCGACTTCAATAATCCGGCAGTGATATAACAGCGCCCAGCGGCGTAAAAATGGCACCACGGCATAGCGATCGCCACGCGCAACGGGTCGTTGCAGAATGTGGAACAACATCTCTTCAAAACCGCCATCGCGGCTTAACAGAATATGAATGCTGTTATTAATGCGTAAATCTTTTGCCAGCAGCGCACCTTTTGAGGTAGGCACCTGCAAACGGTCTTTGAGCAAATCAAACAGACGGTCATCGCACAACGCCGCGCCAAGCAACGCTTCGTTATGGCGCATTAATACCCGTCGCCAGATTTCTGGCTGATTTTGTGCGAGATCGGACAAACCAGAAATCAGCGCCTCTTTTAACGCCTCCTGCACCGCGACCCAGGTTTCGTCGCGCTGGAGATCTTCCCGGCTCGCCGTCGGCGTCAGTTTCGAAGACTCAATCACACCGCCGATAAAACCGGCCCAGGGCGGTAACAGCTCACGCGCTTCGTCATCGAGTAACATGCCGCGCAAAAACAGCGACAGGTTGCGGTTATCGCTGGTGCCGTAAGTTGCGCCATCCTGAATCCATAAAATCCCGACCGCATCGCTCATTCCCGCTGGCACCACCGGAATGGTGCAAATAGGTTCAAAAGAAGATTCAAACTGGGCGGCAAAGGCGAGATTTTTCCGCTGTACCAGCGCGCGGTGCATCGTTACGCCATCTGGCGTTTCTTCACGCCACGGCGGCTGGAGTTTGTTCACTGGCTCGCTGGCGTCCCCCACATAGACCGGTTCATGCAGCAATATGCAGTAGCGGGAAAGGACGCGGTTCAGCAAATTGTTACTCGCCAGATGGCTGTACTCTTCTTTGAGCGTCAGAATCACCTGCGTCCCCGGCTCCGAGGACTGATGCGGCGTAACGGTATATTTTTGCCCGTCGGTAGAGTGGTATTTCCAGCTCTGATCTGGCGTTTGCCACGAGGTGGTCAGTACCGTCACTTCTTTTGCCAGTACAAATGCCGACAAAAAACCGAGGCCGAACATACCAATTAAACCGGTATTGTCATCCTGCTGGCGCAGCATTCGGGTATAACCCACGCCCACTGTAGCCAGGAAGCCGTGAATTTCGCTTTCTGTCAGACCTGCGCCGGTATCGCTAATGGTGATGGTGGATTTCGCCACGTCCGCCACCACACGAATCGCGTTATCCTTTGGTGCATCGGGTTGCTCAATCCTGCGGCGCACGATCGCATCGTGTCCGTTTTGCACCAGCTCCCGCACGGCGACCACGGGGGTGGAGTAAAGATGCTTACTGAGCACCTCAATTAAGCCGTTTAAATTAACTTCGGTAGAATATGAACTGCCAGGTAACTGTAATGTACTCATTTTTCAATACTCATAATCCATCACCCACTATTGAAAATACATTGCTGTTTTTTACAACCGGTGCAAGGTTTGTTATTTTCTTTCACTCATCGGAAACATTTATTTATTGACGCGATGATTAAAACAAAATGTCTTATATAAATAATGATTAATTCTTAAAGGATTAATGCGACTGGAGTATATCGATATAAACCGGAGTTAACGAGATAATTTCTTGTGGTGAAATTATTATTTAAATGCTGAATAACATATTCAGCATTATTTAATAAAAAAATAAAACCGCAATCCAGAATCAGAATTGCGGTATTTCTTTAATTATGAATCAACCGTTGCGGATGGGTATAAATTGTCGCCCGTCCCGGCTTACAAAAACCTACCAGCGTCAGGTTACATCGCTCGGCGACTTCTACGGCAAGCGTTGTCGCGGCAGACACCGCAAACAGAATTTCTACCCCGCACATCGCTGATTTTTGCACCATTTCATAGCTGGCACGGCTGGAAACCAACACCGCCCCCTGCTGCCAACGTTCACCTTCTTGCGCCCGCCGACCTAACAGTTTATCCAGCGCCACATGGCGGCCCACATCTTCATGTCCGCCAGCCAGTTCGCCAGACGGCAACATCCAGGCGGCGACGTGAGTACAGCCGGTCAGTTGCCCCACTGGCTGGAAATCATTGAGATGGCGTAATGCATCATCCAGTTTGTTGAGATCAAACGTTTGGGTGAACGGCAACGGCTGCACTGGCTTACCGATGTCGTTAAGTTGCTCCACGCCACATACGCCACAGCCCGTGCGCCCCGCCAGTGCCCGACGACGCTCTTTCAACCCCATAAAGCGACGGCTGGAAAGCTCAATTTGCACTTCCAGACCATTACACGAGGGAACAACATCCATGCCGAATATATCGCGCGGACTTTCGATAATTCCTTCTGAAAGCGAAAAACCGAGCGCAAACAGTTCAAGGTCTTTGGGCGATGCCATCATCACTACGTGCGAAATGCCGTTGTAGACCAACGCAACGGGAACTTCTTCCGCGACTTCATCAAGCCGGGAACGTTGTAAATCATCACGCTGCCATAACTCAATTTGTCGCATTCCCGTGATATTTGTCACATTTTTGATTTCTTTTTGCTGTGTTTTTTTCACTTTCTCTTAACCAGATAAGAACACACACACCAAGATTATGGTATTCTGTTACAAACCCTTCCTGGATGGAGGGAAATTGAGCCAATTCTGGACCTTTGCGGCCCCTTCCGCAAAGAAAAATAACTCCCACTCCCTGCACACGCAGCAAGCGAATGTAAATGGGACGTGACAATGTCGAAACAAGGAGCAATCCATGCAGGTCAGCAGAAGGCAGTTCTTTAAGATCTGCGCTGGCGGTATGGCAGGCACCACGGCAGCGGCACTGGGTTTTGCACCCAGCGTAGCACTCGCGGAAACCCGGCAGTATAAACTGCTGCGCACCCGCGAAACCCGTAATACCTGCACCTATTGTTCCGTAGGCTGTGGGCTGTTGATGTACAGCCTCGGTGACGGAGCAAAAAACGCCAAAGCATCTATCTTCCATATCGAAGGCGATCCGGATCACCCGGTCAACCGTGGTGCACTTTGTCCGAAAGGCGCTGGCCTGGTGGATTTTATCCACTCCGAAAGCCGTCTGAAGTTCCCGGAATATCGTGCGCCTGGTTCTGACAAATGGCAGCAAATCAGTTGGGAAGAAGCGTTTGATCGCATCGCCAAACTGATGAAAGAAGACCGCGATGCGAACTACATTGCGCAAAACGCCGAAGGCGTGACCGTTAACCGCTGGCTCTCCACCGGAATGTTGTGTGCTTCCGCGTCGAGCAACGAAACCGGCTATTTAACGCAAAAATTCTCCCGCGCGCTGGGTATGCTCGCGGTCGACAACCAGGCGCGTGTCTGACACGGACCAACGGTAGCAAGTCTTGCTCCAACATTTGGTCGCGGTGCGATGACCAACCACTGGGTCGACATCAAGAACGCCAACCTTGTCGTGGTGATGGGCGGTAACGCCGCTGAAGCTCACCCGGTAGGATTCCGCTGGGCGATGGAAGCCAAAATTCACAACGGCGCGAAGCTAATTGTGATTGATCCTCGCTTTACGCGCACGGCGGCGGTGGCTGACTACTATGCCCCAATTCGTTCCGGTACTGACATTGCTTTCCTGTCAGGCGTTTTGCTATACCTGCTGAACAATGAAAAATTCAACCGCGAATACACCGAAGCCTATACCAACGCCAGCCTGATCGTGCGTGAGGATTACGGCTTTGAAGATGGCCTGTTCACCGGCTACGACGCAGAAAAACGTAAGTACGATAAATCTTCCTGGACTTACGAACTGGACGAAAACGGCTTCGCCAAACGCGATACCACGTTGCAACATCCGCGCTGCGTGTGGAACTTGCTGAAACAGCACGTTTCCCGTTATACGCCAGATGTGGTTGAAAACATCTGTGGTACGCCAAAAGACGCGTTCCTGAAAGTCTGCGAATACATCGCAGAAACCAGTGCTCACGATAAAACTGCCTCGTTCCTTTACGCGCTCGGCTGGACGCAACACTCCGTTGGTGCGCAAAACATTCGTACCATGGCGATGATCCAGTTGCTGCTCGGTAATATGGGGATGGCTGGCGGCGGCGTTAACGCCCTGCGCGGTCACTCCAACATTCAGGGGCTGACGGATCTGGGGCTGCTGTCGCAAAGCCTGCCGGGTTACATGACGCTGCCAAGCGAGAAGCAGACCGATCTGCAAACTTACCTTACCGCCAACACGCCGAAACCGCTGCTGGAAGGCCAGGTCAACTACTGGGGCAACTACCCGAAATTCTTCGTCTCAATGATGAAGGCCTTCTTTGGTGATAAAGCGACGGCGGAAAATAGCTGGGGCTTTGACTGGTTGCCGAAGTGGGATAAAGGCTACGACGTCCTGCAATACTTCGAGATGATGAAAGAGGGCAAGGTCAATGGCTATATCTGCCAGGGCTTTAACCCTGTTGCCTCATTCCCGAACAAAAACAAAGTGATCGGCTGTCTGTCAAAACTGAAGTTCCTCGTCACCATCGACCCGCTGAACACTGAAACCTCCAACTTCTGGCAGAACCACGGTGAGCTGAACGAAGTTGACTCGTCGAAGATCCAGACCGAAGTGTTCCGTCTGCCATCGACCTGCTTCGCGGAAGAGAACGGTTCAATCGTTAACTCCGGTCGCTGGTTGCAGTGGCACTGGAAAGGTGCGGACGCCCCAGGGATTGCGCTGACTGATGGCGAGATCCTCTCTGGTATCTTCCTGCGCTTGCGCAAGATGTATGCCGAACAGGGTGGCGCGAACCCGGACCAGGTGCTGAACATGACCTGGAACTACGCCATTCCGCATGAGCCGAAGTCGGAAGAAGTAGCGATGGAGAGCAACGGTAAGGCGCTGGCCGATATTACCGATCCGGCAACCGGTGCGGTTATCGTCAAGAAAGGCCAACAACTTAGCTCGTTCGCCCAACTGCGCGATGACGGTACGACTTCCTGTGGCTGCTGGATTTTCGCCGGTAGCTGGACGCCGGAAGGCAACCAGATGGCACGCCGTGATAACGCCGATCCGTCTGGCCTCGGTAACACGCTGGGCTGGGCATGGGCATGGCCGCTTAACCGCCGCATCCTGTATAACCGCGCCTCCGCAGACCCGCAGGGTAACCCGTGGGATCCGAAGCGTCAGTTGCTGAAATGGGACGGCACTAAGTGGACTGGCTGGGATATTCCGGACTACAGCGCAGCGCCTCCGGGCAGCGGCGTCGGGCCGTTTATCATGCAGCAGGAAGGCATGGGGCGTCTGTTTGCCCTCGATAAGATGGCGGAAGGTCCGTTCCCGGAACACTACGAGCCGTTTGAAACGCCGCTGGGGACTAACCCGCTGCATCCAAACGTTATCTCGAACCCGGCTGCGCGTATCTTTAAAGACGACGCCGAAGCATTGGGTAAAGCCGATAAGTTCCCGTATGTCGGAACCACCTATCGTCTGACCGAGCACTTCCACTACTGGACCAAACACGCGCTGTTGAACGCGATTTTGCAGCCAGAGCAGTTTGTGGAAATCGGTGAGTCGCTGGCGAATAAACTTGGCATTGCTCAGGGCGATACCGTGAAAGTCTCCTCCAACCGTGGCTATATCAAAGCCAAAGCGGTGGTGACCAAACGTATTCGCACGCTGAAAGCGAACGGCAAAGATATCGATACCATCGGTATTCCGATTCACTGGGGCTATGAAGGCGTAGCTAAAAAAGGCTTTATTGCCAATACGTTAACGCCATTCGTTGGTGATGCGAACACGCAGACGCCGGAGTTTAAGTCCTTCCTTGTGAATGTGGAAAAGGTGTAACGGAGACGACATATGGCTTATCAATCTCAAGATATCATTCGTCGTTCCGCGACTAACGGTCTGACCCCCGCGCCTCAGGCGCGGGACTTCCAGGAAGAAGTGGCGAAACTCATCGACGTTACCACCTGTATCGGCTGTAAAGCCTGTCAGGTGGCGTGTTCAGAGTGGAACGACATTCGCGATACCGTCGGCAATAACATTGGGGTGTACGACAACCCCAATGATTTAAGCGCCAAATCGTGGACGGTAATGCGCTTCTCGGAAGTGGAGCAGAACGACAAACTGGAATGGCTGATCCGCAAAGACGGCTGTATGCACTGTTCCGACCCTGGCTGCCTGAAAGCGTGCCCGGCGGAAGGGGCAATTATTCAGTATGCCAACGGTATCGTCGACTTCCAGTCCGAGCAGTGCATTGGCTGCGGTTATTGCATTGCGGGCTGTCCGTTCGACATTCCGCGCCTCAACCCGGAAGACAACCGCGTCTACAAATGTACGTTGTGCGTTGACCGCGTGGTGGTTGGGCAAGAACCGGCCTGCGTGAAGACCTGCCCAACGGGCGCGATTCACTTCGGTACGAAAGAGTCGATGAAAACGCTAGCGAGCGAGCGCGTGGCTGAGCTGAAAACCCGTGGTTACGACAATGCGGGTCTGTACGATCCGGCTGGCGTCGGTGGTACACACGTGATGTACGTGCTGCACCATGCTGACAAGCCGAACCTGTATCATGGCTTGCCGGAGAACCCGGAAATCAGCGAAACCGTGAAATTCTGGAAAGGCATCTGGAAACCGCTCGCGGCTGTTGGCTTTGCGGCTACCTTCGCGGCCAGTATCTTCCACTACGTGGGTGTCGGTCCGAACCGTGCGGATGAGGAAGAGAACAATCTGCACGAAGAGAAAGACGAGGAGCGCAAATGAAACGACGTGACACCATCGTGCGCTACACCGCGCCGGAACGTATCAACCACTGGGTAACCGCCTTCTGTTTCATCCTGGCGGCGGTGAGTGGGCTGGGCTTTTTGTTCCCGTCCTTCAACTGGTTGATGCAAATCATGGGCACACCGCAGCTGGCGCGAATTCTGCACCCGTTTGTCGGCGTGGTTATGTTTGCCTCGTTCATCATCATGTTTTTCCGTTACTGGCATCACAACCTAATCAATCGGGATGATATCTTTTGGGCGAAGAATATTCGTAAGATCGTCGTCAACGAGGAAGTAGGTGACACCGGGCGTTATAACTTCGGTCAGAAATGCGTTTTCTGGGCAGCGATTATTTTCCTGGTTCTGCTGCTGGTGAGCGGTGTGATTATCTGGCGTCCTTATTTTGCGCCTGCTTTCTCAATCCCGGTGATCCGATTCGCGTTAATGCTGCATTCATTTGCCGCAGTAGCGTTAATTGTGGTTATCATGGTGCATATCTACGCCGCCCTTTGGGTGAAAGGCACGATTACCGCCATGGTGGAAGGATGGGTTACCAGCGCATGGGCGAAGAAACACCATCCACGCTGGTATCGTGAAGTCCGCAAGACAACGGAAAAGAAAGCTGAATGAGTATTCGCATAATCCCGCAAGATGAGCTGGGTTCGAGCGAGAAACGTACGGCGGATATGATTCCGCCGTTATTGTTCCCTCGGCTCAAGAATTTATACAACCGCCGCGCCGAGCGTCTGCGCGAGCTGGCAGAAAATAATCCGCTGGGTGATTACCTGCGCTTTGCTGCGCTTATCGCCCACGCCCAGGAAGTGGTGCTGTACGACCATCCGCTGGAGATGGATCTGACCGCGCGCATTAAAGAAGCCAGCGCACAGGGTAAGCCACCGCTGGATATTCACGTCCTGCCGCGCGATAAGCACTGGCAAAAGCTACTGATGGCGCTGATTGCTGAGCTGAAACCAGAAATGAGCGGTCCGGCGCTGGCCGTGATTGAGAATCTGGAGAAGGCATCAACACAGGAGCTGGAAGATATGGCCAGCGCACTGTTTGCCTCTGATTTCTCGTCCGTCAGCAGCGATAAAGCGCCGTTTATCTGGGCTGCACTGTCGCTCTACTGGGCGCAGATGGCCAATCTGATCCCCGGCAAAGCCCGCGCTGAATACGGCGAACAACGTCAATATTGCCCGGTTTGTGGTTCTATGCCGGTGTCCAGCATGGTGCAAATTGGCACCACTCAGGGTCTGCGTTACCTGCACTGCAACCTGTGTGAAACCGAATGGCACGTGGTGCGCGTAAAATGCAGCAACTGCGAGCAGAGCGGCAAACTGCACTACTGGTCGCTGGATGACGAACAGGCCGCGATTAAAGCCGAAAGCTGCGATGACTGCGGCACTTACCTGAAGATTCTTTATCAGGAAAAAGAACCGAAAGTTGAAGCCGTGGCAGATGACCTCGCCTCTCTGGTACTGGACGCGCGAATGGAGCAAGAGGGCTACGCCCGTAGTTCCATTAACCCGTTCCTGTTTCCGGGTGAAGGGGAGTAATCTCTGACGTTTTCCGGGTGGCGCTGGTCGCCCGGATTACAGCTCATAGGGTGTGACGACACCTGCTATTCCCGCAAAATCTCTCGTATTTCGCGAGGCGTTTTCCAGATACGATGTAACAGTTGCAGTTATTATAAGTTCAAGTAAAACAGCCTCGTATTAATACCAGAATAAGGGCATCTGGTTTTTTATATTCAAGAATAAAAAAAATTTTGTCATTCCTTATGATCCTTACACTGATCATCAACACCTACTGTCTCACCCCTTTGCCTGCCACCCTTTGCTTTACGCACCGGGAATTGCTGACGCTCCAGATATTGCTCTATCGCTTCGCGCAAAATTGCAGATCGCGAAACCTTACGCCAGCCCCTGAGCTTATTCAGCCGTTTAATTGCCTCTTCTGATAAATGAAGAAAAACCGTATTCATCGCCATTTTCACCACCTTACATATATTTCTCATTAATGTATGTGCGAAAACTACGCCGAAAAATTAATTAACGAAAGCTGATCTTTGCATGTTGTTTTGTTTTTACGAGGCGGTTTCCAAAGATAATGTAACAGTTGCAGTTATTTCAATTGTTACTCAAAAATGGTTTAGTTATAGCCCAGGATGGTTTATTACTTTTAATTAAGCGGGGGCACATCTACAGAAAAGAAACAACAAATAATAAGGATGAATTATGGATGCGATAAATATTTTCTATTCAAGAATATTTTTTTGATTGGGTCTTCATTTGCTTCATCAGGATGGTGTATCCGAAAAAAGTCAGCGTCTTTACCGCACCACGTTTAAGGTGAAATCTACCATCCATAACTGACCAGTCAGTGCTGCCACCAACTGGTCTTTGATTGCTAGTAGTAGTAAATTTGCGGATAACAGTCCGGGAACCAAACGATTCCGTCCGGATCATCCCCCCGCATCACTCTATAGCATTGGCGTCGATCATCGGCGCGACGACGAAGCGTAGTATAAAGGCGCTTCCATTCATGGTCGCCCGGTGTACTGTAGTTTACCCAACAATCCATTGAAGGATGACGCCATTTGCCTGTAAGTGTTGAGATCCCTGAATGCTTATGCGGCTTCGCTTTACCATTACGATCCCGGTCTTTACGCGTATTAAATGTGGACATTTTTAGTCTCCTGTTAAGAGTTCTAAAAATGTGCTTCCTTAAAATAGTTCATCATTTTCCCTTAATTCGCATAGCGTGCTTTTGCACGAATTTCCGATACGCGGGGACCATTATGATAGCGTCGATGCCCACACATCCAACAAGAACAAAGACAGGGAGTACGAAAGCAAACACCTGATGCTTTTAAGCTTCCATCGCCTGCTGTGCAATAACGACGGCGGATTTTTTTTAATCGCGCCATATGATGGCGACGTTCAGCACGATTACGGGTCATAGCAAAACTCCTGAACAGGCGGCACTATGCCGCTTTCATAGGAGCTCTGAATGCTGGTGCTTTCTGTATGGCATAACCATGCCTCTAACGGTTAAGTGCTTGCAGCACATGTTGCGGATCATTGGCAATCGCTCGCAGCAAAGCCTTTGCAGGCCCGGTCGGTGAACGCCACCCCTGCTCCCAGTTACGCAACGTGTCTACGCTTACGGAAATAAGATCGGCAAATTTAGATTGTGACAACCCTGAAGCGTGGCGTATTTCTTTGATTTTCATAGCATCAATTTCAAAAGTCCGTGAAGGCTGTCGCGTTCCTTCAAGAATTTCATTCATCTGGGCCATGCTGTGAGTCAACCGCTCAAAAAGTGCGTTATCCTGCTTGATGCGACTGCGCATTTCGAAAGCTACATACGCAATGGTCACGATTACATCATCACACGCGATACTCTACTGAGTGGCTTTGAGATGTATCTGCCAGATATTGATCGCAAGCATCCTGACGCCAGCCCTCTTTGGCGCGATGATTTTAATGGCTTGCCGCCAGTTCATATAATTACCGCAGAATATGACCCGCTTTGTGATGAAGGCGAGGCGCTGTATCAGAGGATGACAGAGCAAGGCGTGCAATGTACCTGCCAACGCTACCTCGGGGTTATCCACGGATTTTTTCAGTTAGGGGGTATTAGCGAGGCTGCGCGATCGGCACTACGGGATGTTGCCTGGAGAGCGGGAAGGTAACTCCGGACCTGGGCACTGAAAAGGTTTTCAGATTGAAAACCTTTTCAGTGAAGTAAAACGTCCTACTCTTCTTCGTTCCCGCCCTCTTCATAAGGGCCAAATGGCTTAGCGGGAAGAACGATATACGTCCCTTCAAACACCGCACCAGGCGTCTCGTCGCCAAAGATTTCAACTTGCATTTGCACTCGCGCTTTGCGCCCGCGCGCCAGACGGTCGAGATCGCCACTTAACGCACCGAGGTCGGCTACCGCATGAGGTTTACCGCTAATCGGCTTGCTGTAACGAATATGCGCGTCAGCCAGAATAATCGTTCCGCCGAGATGGCGTTCGCGCAGCATCAGCCAGATAAGCCCCCAACCGGTGAGCGTTGCCAGCGAGAATAAACTCCCGGCAAACAGCGTATGATGCGGATTCTGATTGCCGGTTTCCGGCATGGTGGTGATAAATTTTTGCCCGGTATATTGCTGAATGCGCACGCCCATTTTTTCACTTAATGGGATGTGTTCATACCACGCCTGCTGGAGCTGGGCGCACCAGTCGCCGCGATGCAAAATGTCATCCAGAGTAGCGACGGGTTTAATCATCAAAAAATGGCGAATAGGCGTGGTGGTGGGCGTGGTGATTTCTCCCTGATTAACAAAACCCAGCTTGGCGAAAAACTCCACCGCGTCTTCACGGGCGCTACAGGTCACGCGCTTAACGCCTTCCTGACGCGCCACCGACTCCAGGGTCATCGCCATCAGCGTCCCTAGCCCTTTGTCCTGCACGTCGGGATGAACGGCCATAAAACGGATGGAGGCTTCGTTATCGGCATTGATATACAGCCGACCTACCGCCACCAGATTACCCTGCTCGTCGACGACCATCTGGTGATGCGCCATCGCATCCCATGCGTCGCGTTCAGAACCTTTCGGTTGATGCAGGGGTTTACGCAACATCTCCCAGCGAAACTGATAGTAACGCTCTAATTCTTCTTCTGTTTGTGGAACCCGAAGGTGATACATAGCGATACTCTCTCTTGTTTCCCGTGACAACCCTGGAAGCTGGCTCATACCTGTAACCAGAATGTCACGGGGCCATCATTGACCAGCGATACCTGCATATCCGCAGCGAAGCGTCCTGTTTGCGTGTTCATCTCTTGCTGACGGCAGCGTTCGACGAAATAGTCATATAGCGCCTCTGCGCGATCCGGTGATGCGCCTTTGGAGAAACTTGGGCGCATCCCTCGTTCGGTATCTGCGGCAAGGGTAAACTGGGAAACCACCAGCACACTACCGCCCGCCTGTTGCACGTTGAGATTCATCTTGCCTTCGGCATCGCTGAAGATGCGATAGCCGAGCACACGCTCGCACAGACGGTTTGCTTTCTGTTCGTCGTCATCCTTTTCGACACCCAATAACACCAAAAGTCCCGCGCCAATTTCGCCCGTCACTTCTCCCTCCACGGTGACGCTGGCACGGGTTACGCGTTGAATTAATGCAATCATGGTTCGTCGTCTTCTTCTTGTTCAGCAGCTTGTTTTAGTTTGCGGTATTCCCCGAGAGTGACAGTAATTTCCGCCCCAAGCAAGACGATACACCATGTCCAGTAGACCCAGACAAAGAGAATGGGGATCACTGCCAGTACGCCGTAAATGAGCTGATATGACGGGAACATGGTGATATAAAGCGCGAAACCTTTCTTCCCTGCTTCGAACAGGAGCGCGGCGACAAACGCGCCGACAATCGCGTCGCGGTTAGGTACGCGAATGGTGGGAACAACGCTGTACAGCAGCCAGAAGGAGATCCACGACAACAGCAGCGGAAAAATACGCAGCACATTATCGATAACGGTATTGAGCTCGCTCGCCCAGCGCAGGGAGAGCAGATAGGAGCTAATCGCCAGACTGGCTCCCGCCAGCAGCGGCCCCAGCGTCAAAATCATCCAATACACAGCAAACGAGTAAATTTTGGGACGCACCCGTTTACTGCGCCAGATGGCGTTGAGTGCACTATCGATGGAATACATCAACAATAATGCCGTGACGATCAGCCCACATGCCCCGACGGCGGTCATCTTGTTGGAATTGGCAACAAACTGTTCGATATATTGCTGGATAACATCGCCAGTGGCAGGTAGAAAGTTGGCGAAAATAAAATGACGCAACTGAATGCTGACGTCGGAAAACATGGGAAAAGCGGCGAAAAGCGCAAAAACAACGGCAACCAGCGGCACTAATGAGAGCAACGACACATAGGCAAGGTTACCTGCCAGGGTTGTCATGTTGTCCTCATTAATGCGTTGCCAGAGTAGTTTCAGCCAGGCCCATAGCAGACGAGTACGATGCCTGGCTTTTTCATGGATGGTTTTTAGCATAACACCTTCGCGAAATAGTCCGGGATGGTGGTTTTATCTTTCACCAGAATGCTGGTAATGCCTAGCTGATTAGCCCCTTCTATATTATCGGCGTTGTCATCGAAAAAGACAGTATCGCTGGGTGAAAAACCTTCCGCCTGCAAAACATGCTGGTAAATTCGCGCTTCCGGTTTGCGCATACCCAAATCTTGCGACAGATAGATATGGTCGGCAGCATCACGGATTTCCGGGTATTCCTCCGGCCAGAAGGTGGTATGCAGGCGGTTAGTATTGGAAAGCACCACCACGCGATGCCCCTGTTCACGCAGTTTATGCATGATGTCGATCACTTCCGGGCGCAGCGCGACAAACACCGCCTGCCAGCCGTGGGAGAACTGCTCGTAACTTAGCGGTAAGGCCATCTCATGGCACAGTGCCTCTGCGAACGCTTCATCGCTAATTTGCCCGCGCTCATGCTGATGAAACGCCTCCCCCATATGAAAACTCTTCTTAAGCGTAGCCAGCGGAATGCGCGTTAAATCGCTCCAGGCTCCCAGCACACGGTTAAAGTCGATATCGACAATCACATTACCTAAATCAAAGATATAGAGCATTTTTGCCTCCTTTCTCGCCACAGGAAATTAACTGTAGCGGGAAAGGAGGGGTTTGGCTATGTGGCAATAAGGGTAATCTTGTGATGCTGATTGCGAAAAAGCAGAGTAATTTCACTGGCTTTTTCGCAATAGATGAATGGTTAAGATTCAGGTGTAAATTGCCAACGAGTTTCGATGACCAGCGGCTTATCTGATGTCACCAATTCCGGCGTTAGATTTATTGCGTTAGGTGCCTGAGTAAGCGGATTAACACAGGTGGCATCGGGCTGTTTATCAAATACCACCAGACTATTTGCAGAAGAGGTCATGGTCATCGTGAGTTTACCAGGCCACAGTAACTTAACCTTCACCCCGTCATAAAAACCAAAACAGTCATCCCAGGGACCAGCTTGAGGAGAGATGCGATTTCCAGTTGGCAGTTCATCACTACCCGCTTCCTCTTGCCAGTCCGCATCAAAAAGCACCTGCAACGATTCTGTATTTTGCGGAGTCAGCTTTTTCGCAAACCACGGATGCCAGCCTGCAGAGGCCGGGAATGTATCGGTATGTGAATGGATTTCCAGTTGCAAAACCAGCGCATCGTTCTCCAGCAAAAAAGTCTGAATCACTTCCCCTTGCCAGGGCCACGGTGAAGCCAGGGGCATACGTAAAGTCAGGGAATCTATTGTTTTGTCGATGATTTCCCACGTTGAGTAACAAGCCATACCATGCAACGCATGTGGTGGTTTATTGGCGGGTAAAGAATAACATTGCCCACCAGCATTCAGCGTCGCATTCCCCAGTCGCCCTGCCCACGGCACCATTGGGAAACAGCCATACTGAAAAGCTCTGCGCTGCGGCTGCCATTGGCGTAATACTTCAGAACCAAATGCCTTTAACGAGGTTATCCTGGCACCATCATGCGGATAAATCTGCAGGTGAATATTGCCTTTTTCCAGCGTCACTAACTCTCCTACAGGCCCAGGCCATGGCGCGTCAAACGCCTGTTGTAGCGCCAGGTAATGCTCGTTTTTTCGTTCAGTTTTCATGAGATTGTTCCCTGATGTAGCGGTAAGAAGCGGTTTCTTGTTCATCGGTCGGCTCAATCAGCCAGACGCAAACAAAGGAAAGAACTGAGACAGCAAATAAAAACAGAGCGACATACCACGGTTTTCCTCCCCCTAGCGCCAGCAAACTTGAGGCGATAAGGGGGCTTAGTCCGCCAAGAATCGCGGAAAATTGATAAGCAAAAGAAAGGCCGGTATATCGTACTTTGGTACCGAACATGCGGGTGAAAAGTGTTGGCTGCACGGCAAACATCATCGTCGGACCTAAGTTGTAGCCGAGGATCATACTGCACCAGATGATGAGCGTACTTTTGCTATCCAGTAATAAGAAGAAAGGAAACGCGAACAGGACACAAAATCCTGCTCCCGACAAATACAGACTTTTTTGACCTATACGATCTGATAACCATCCAACCAATGGACAACTGAAAATACCGATCGCCGAGGCAATCAACATACCCGTCAGGGGAATATCTCGCGACAATGCTAATTGGCTGGAAATATAGACAATACCAAAGGCGTTAATAATATTAGAGGAGACACTTTCCGCCAGCCTCGCACCCAGTGCCAATAAAATATTTCGTGGATGTTTTTTGAATAATTCAATCAACGGAGGAACGGACTTTTCTTTATTATTCGTCGTTTTTTGCTTTTGAAAATCCAGCGTTTCTTCGGTATGCAGGCGGATAAACAGCCCAACGATCAACATCACCGCAGAAAGCCAAAACGGAATGCGCCATCCCCAGGAGAGAAACTGCTCCGAAGTAAGAAAATGGTTACAGAGAGCAAAAATACCGGTTGCCAGCATAATACCCACAGACGCAGCCGTTTGCGGGAGTGAACCTAAAAATCCGCGTCGGGATTCGGGCGCTGATTCTATGGTCATCAATGCCGCTCCGCCGTACTCGCCACCAAGACCAAAGCCCTGAATCAAACGCAGCACCATTAATACAAGCGGTGCCCAAATGCCAATTTCCTGATACGTCGGAATAAAACCAATCAAAAATGTGGAGCAACCGACAATAGCCAGCGTCCAGATAAGTGTTATTTTTCGCCCGATTTTATCGCCAAAATGACCAAAGACGATGCCACCTAAAGGACGAGTCAGAAAACCGACACCAAAGGTCGCAAAGGAAGCTATAAGACCTATAAAAGGATCGCTGTCTGGATAAAACAGCGGTGCAAATACCAGTCCTGCTGCCGTGCCAAAAATAAAGAAGTCATACCATTCCATTAACGCGCCTGCGAAACTGCCCATAACGACACGTCTCATGGCTTTACCGGAAAGCCCTTCACGCGGTGCGGGTAACTTTTCAGACATAATTTTCCTCTCCTGGTAGGCGAGAAATCTGGGATACGAACCACTAAACGTGGGCAGTTTGAATTAATGCGCATCGGTTTAAGCCGATGCGCATTAATTTATTTCTTCAATTCAGCCAGAACCTCTGCATCCTCAGCATCAACATTTGCTCCCAAAGGTTCCCAATTAATCAATACGCAGGTCAGGAACCCCAGGAATGGCACAATTGCCAACCAATAAAACGCTTCAGTTTTCAACGTACCCCACAGCATCGGCCAGAAAATGAGTCCTGCAATTGCCCCTGTGCGCATAATAGCGCGGGCAAATCCGACCCCAGTAGGGCGAATAGCGGGAGGATAAGAGAGTGTGGCAATGGTCATGCCCAGCCCACCAGGACCCGCTGAATGGAAGAAAATAATTGATCCCAATAACCCTAAAGACAGCCAGGGATTAGTCGTTGCCAGTGCGCCTAACGACAGCAATGCTAAGGTCACAACAGCAAATCCATACATCGACTGTCGGCGAGTACCCAGTCGTTGGAGAATAAACGAGCCGATCATCCCGCCTGTCACCCCACAAAGGGCATTCACGACGGCAGAACCGGTCAACGCGCCAGTAAGCCCGCCACTTATTATTCCCGCCAACGTAAGAGGAAGATAAACACCTACGGCGTTATATTGCCACGCCTGCATGGTTGCCACGACACAACCAAGAATGGTGCGTTTGCGGTAACGATCATTAAATAAGATGCCATATCCACCACTGTATTTATTCTCTGCTTTTTCCGAGAATTTCGCTTCTGTTGTACCCGATGCCGCAACGCGAGCCTGAACACCATAACGTTTTCCCAGAATGTCGCACGCTTCCTGGTAACGCCCGACGCGTGCGGCCCACATTGCGGATTCACCAATAAAGAAGTAACGCAAAATCATGAAGATGACTGCAAAAATAGCTCCGATGAATATTCCGTAACGCCACAATTGTTCTTCAGCGATACCCGACAGAAGCAGCGGCAAAAGCACCAAATAAACAACGGTTGTCGAAACATACCAGGCCATTTGCCAGAGGTTGACCGACGTTCCGGTTTTCTTCGGCGTTGAACCACGAAGCTCTGCCACGGCATTGGTTGCCAAAGGGAAGTCGATGCCTAAACCAAAGCCCATGATGACGCGGCACACCAGCACCCACCAGATACTGGGAGCAATAGCTACCGCTGCAGCACCGATGGTGCACAGCCCCATGCCAATAATAAATGCCCGCTTTTGCCCAAAGCGGTTTATTACTCGGTTCGCTAATAAACCGCCAATTAACGCGGCGATTAATACTGATGCATTGACGGTTGCAGCAAGACCCGGCGAAATGCCGAATTGAGCGGCAATGTATTTATTACCAAACCCCACCATCGCCGCCTGGTAGGCATCAATCAATATGCCGCCCAAAGCAATAAAAATAACGCCGATACTGGTGTTGATTGCAGAGTTCTTATTAACAATATCAATTACGTCCTGTGGCCGACTAATTGAATAAGTTGCAGGACTGGTGATTTGACTCATCGCAGTGTCCTTTTTAATTGTTGTAGGGTGGCGCTGACGTGACGCAGCGCCAGACAGAGATTTAGAAAATCATTCCGGCGCAAATTGCAGCATGACCTTTATGGAGTCATTTTGCTGCGCGCGTTCGAATGCCGCCGCTGCATCCTCAATGGCAAATAAATCGGTAACCAGTTCACTGGTATCAAACCGCCCATCCGCTAGCCATTCGATAACAGCATCGAAATCTTCAGGGATGTACATGCCAGAGTTGAGCAAGTCACGCTCGAAACGTTGCATCATCGGTAATGGTATTTCACGCGGCCCACTTGGTACGCCCATGCACACGACGGTGCCTCCGGCATATACACGGGTACATGCATCGTTAAGCGTGGCCTGCGCTGCAACGACATCAATCGCCCCCGTAAATCGCACATCTGCGGCCAGCTCACCTGGTGCCCAAACTTCTGCTGCGCCCAGCTTTAACGCCAGCGCGCGTTTGGCAGCGTCAGGTTCAATCACGGTAATCTTACCTGCCCCCATAATGCGCAGTGCCTGCACGATGGATAAGCCTATCGTTCCGGCACCAATCACCAGTACGCTTTCCAGAGAAGCTTTCGGCATTCGGTTAACGCAGTGACGAGCACAAGCCGCCGGTTCGGCAAAGGCCAACACTTTTAGCGGTAAAGAGGCTGGTGCGACATGGCAATTACGCGCAGGAACAATGTGTTGTGAGCGAGCAAAGCCCGGTGCGCGAAAACCAGCAACCTGCGGTGGTTCACAAAGATTAAAACGTCCTGCTTTGCAGGCTCGGCATTCCATGCAAGCCATGATGGGATCGACCACAACATGATCGCCCGGCTGTACATTTTTAACGTCGCTGCCAACTTCCGTAACGCGCGCTGCAATTTCATGACCGGGGACGACAGGTGGTTTGGCAAACGGATGACCGCCTTTCAGAACATGCAGATCCGAACCGCATATCCCATAGAACACAGGCGCAATCCGCACTTCGTGCGGTTTAAGTTCCTGGTGTGGTACTTCAACATATTGAGTGGTGACTTTCCCAATATCTGAAAATAAAACCTGGGTAATTTTATCCATTGTTATTCTCCAGAATCGATATCCATAGGGGATTAGCGTTGCGCGATACCTTCATCGACAATTTCAGCCAGCCGTTGCAAGCGTGGAACGGAGACATCGCGCAGCATGGTTTGTGGATCTTGTGCACCAACAACCGACGCCCAAACCGCTCGTCCAGCCAGGAAGCCCGACGCCCCACCTTTCATGGCAATACTTACTGCACGGCCAAAAATATCGGCATCAACGCCAGAAGAAAGAATTACCCACGGCATCTTCATCTGATCGTTAAGTTGCTGACAGGCGGCAAGTAAGGTTTTTTCATCGCCTTTGCCCCCTAATGGCATCTCGGCTTTGTAAAGATCAGCCTCTGTTCCACCAAGCTCTGCGGCGGCGGCGGCAATGGCGCTTTCACGATCAAAGTCCCAACCGCGACGAGGTGGACGCACCACAGGTTCAATAATGCTAACCAGTCCGGCACTACGGCAGCGACGAACAAATTTATCAACTATTGCCAGACGTTCCTCTGCGGGTTCATCTTCACGCCAGAGTACAAGTAATTTCATTGCCTTAGCCCCCATTTCACGGGCTTTATGCGGGTCGACGGACATATCTATTTCAACGCTATCAACCGGGATGCCATTACCTGGGATAAAAAGATCGGCAGCGACAATCAGGCCGCAAGAATTAGCAACAGCGCCCTGCTCGACTATTTGCTCAAGACAAAATTGTTTATCCGCCAGAACGGCAGAAGCATAAGGAGAAAGGATTCGGGTCGCGGCAACTTTAAAATCGGTGAGTACACTGTCGGCGATGGGTTTGGGCTGCCCTGCTGCCGCAAACATCAGGCGCATGGCCTCACGCTGATCGACAGCTAACATGGCGAATCCACCACCTGGGCGGGAGATATCTTTCAGCGTAAATGGGGTGAAGTGGGATGACATAGAAACTCCTGTTAATAGATAAAATTAAAGACCAGCCTGCTGGCGAACCTGATTTAGCAGGGCGCTCCAGTCCTGCCGCCCTTTGCCGTCTTGACTTGCTGCGGCGTAATAACTTTCTGCTGCAATCCCCATATTGAGCGGTGCCCCCGTCTCCCGAGCGACGTCAACTGCAATACGCAGATCTTTCAACGCCAGATCCACCATGAAGGCGGGTGAAAGATCGCCTTTCAGCACTTTGCCAGGCCAGGTGGTCGTAAAATGTCCTTTCCCTGCTGCCGTACCACTCATCACCTTAATTGCGACATCAAGATTTAATCCCAGTGACTCACATAACACAGCGGCCTCGGAGGACAGCGCATTAAGCGCAATGCTCATATAGTTGTTAATTAGCTTCACGCGGATCCCCATTCCTGGGCCGCCAGCCTCGACCAGCTCATTACCCATGCACATGAGAATCGGGCGTGCACGCGCTATCTGCTCATCAGTGCCACCCGCTAAAATCAGCAATGTGCCATCAATCGCATTCACGGACGTTCTGCCCACGGGGGCGTCCATCATACTGATGCCTTTTTCTTGTAATTCCCGTATTAATGCATCGGTCTGTAAGGGATGAATAGTCGACATATCAATCAATAACGCGTCAGATGAAACAGCCTCACAGACGCCTTTTTCCCCCAACAGAACCTGTCGAACAATGTCACCATTGGGAAGCATAGTGATGATAAATTCAGCGCCTGCTGCCGCTTCCGCTGGGGTTTGTGCCGCAGTGGCCCCCTGCGTAACTAGCGCATCGACGGCCTGTGCATTGACATCAAATACCTGCAATGAATGCCCTTTTTGCAATAGATTGTTAGCCATTGGGCTACCCATCTGCCCCAGCCCGAGAAATGCAATGGTTGCCATGAATACTCTCCTGTCTGACATTGACAAAATAATGACAATTGAAAATTCGTTTTCGTCTGTTTTTGAGCATATTTGTAATTTATGTTCAAAAACACGACACACATCACTAATTTGATCATTTGTGTCATTTAAATTGACCAAAGACGACAAAATTAAACAGGACAAGACAAATATGACCAAAATTGCATGCGTGGGTATCACAGTTCAGGACAGGATTTATTCTTTGCTCACTCTGCCGGATGGCGGCGGGAAATATCAGGCAAATCATTATCTTGAGATTGGTGGCGGCCCGGCAGCAACAGCCGCTGTTGCAATCGCAAAGCTTGGCGTGGAGGTTGATTTCATCGGTCGCGTCGGCGATGACAGTTGTGGAAATACCTTACTTGCAGAACTTGAGGGTTGGGGCGTCAATACCGCATTTTGCCGCCGATATCCTAACGCCCGTTCGTCGCAATCAGCGATCCTCGTTGATCAGCATGGCGAACGGATTATCGTTAATTATCCAAGTCCCGATCTCGGTACTGATGCCGAATGGTTAGAAGCGATCGATTTCTCTCGTTATGATCTGATTCTGGCCGATGTTCGCTGGCATAGCGGTACTGAAAAAGCATTCTCGCTAGCGCGCCTTGCGGGGGTGACAACGCTTTTAGACGCCGATATGACACCGCAGGATATTTCTCCACTTGTCGCGCTTGCCGATCACGCCGTGTTCTCAACACCAGGGCTGAAACGCATGACTGGCCTGCAGTCACCTGAAGAAGGTTTGTTCCAGGCAACGACACAAACAGCAGGTAAAGTGTATGTTACGCTGGGTTCTGAAGGATCGTTGTGGATTGAAGATGATCATTTGTGTCAACAGGAGGCATTTTCTGTCAATGTGGTTGATACCACTGGAGCAGGCGATGTTTTTCACGGCGCACTCGCGGTAGCGTTGGCAGAAAAAATGCCAACAAAAGAGGCTATTCGTTTTGCCAGTGCGGTTGCCGCGATGAAATGTACCCAGCCTGGCGGTCGGGCCGGCATTCCTAATCGTGAGCAAACCGAATCATTTTTGTCACTTTATGCGTAAAATGGTAAACATCTACCGAGGAGGGGCAAGGGAGTATTCATGAGTATCATCGAAGTGACAGGTAATCCACGCCATGACCAACTCGTTCATCTAATCGCAGAACGCGGTTATATGAATATTGAAGAACTGGCACAACTGCTGGATGTTTCAACGCAAACCGTGCGCCGGGATATCCGAAAACTCAGTGAGCAGGGGTTGATCACCCGTCATCATGGAGGAGCCGGGCGCGTCTCCAGCGTCATGAATACCGCTTTTGAGCAACGGGAACTTTCGCTCACCGCCGAGAAACGGGCGATCGCTGAGGCAGTCGCCGATTACCTTCCCGAACGCTGTACCGTCTTTATCACCATCGGTACAACCGTAGAAGCCGTTGCCAGGGCATTACTCAACCGTCGTGATTTACGCATTATCACTAACAGCCTACGTGTGGCACAGATTCTTTATAAGAATCAGGATATTGAAGTGATGGTGCCGGGAGGCACTTTACGCGCTCATAACGGCGGGATTATCGGCCCAGGAGCCGTGGATTTTATTGAAGGCTTCCGCGCAGATTATTTAATCACCAGTATAGGTGCCATTGAACATGACGGCACCCTACTGGAATTTGATGTCAATGAAGCGTTAGTCGCAAGAACGATGATTAAACATGCGCGGAATACATTGTTAGTGGCCGATCATACGAAGTTTGCCGCGTCTGCTGCCGTTTCAATTGGCAATGCACGGAATGTCAGGGCTTTTTTTACTGATGCCCCGCCTCCCAATTCTTTCTGCCAGTTGTTAAGTGAAGAGAATGTTGAACTGGTGGTTGCTGAGCAAGAAGTATCCTGAAATTGAAACTTCGGTTGATACGGTTTTCGTTGGCCGGATTAAGCACATCCGGCCATTAATTAAGCTTCAGCCGCCAGCATCTCTTTCTTACGTTGGCTAATACGCTTAACCAGCATTACGGAAACCACCGCACCACAGAATGCGAAGCAGGCCATAATGCCAAACACGATTTTGTAGCCAATAATCCCCGGATTTAAATCCAGAATGTAGCCATACAGACTGAAGCAGAACATCGCCGGGGCGTAACCAATAAAGCTACCCAACGCCATCGCCGCGCCTGTTTTATTTTCAGCAATTTTTGCTTCGCCGATAGGTGCAAAAAATACGGCTCGCTGTGTAAAGACTATCGCGCCAAAGCCTAATGTACATGCCATCCCTAAATAGACCGGCATACTTTCGTGCGGCAGCATAATCAACAGTACGAGCGCAGCGGTACTGATGATAAAGGTGTAGCATAGATATTTACTCGGCGATTTCAGGATCTTATCTGAAATCATGCCACCAATCGGTCCTCCAATCATTTTCAGACAATATTGGTTAATGATGCCGTAAGCCCCCACCAGCGCAACGGGCAATAGATAGATGTTTTTCAGGAATGGAATGAAGAATGTCAGGCCACAGTAAACCGCGTAAACGAAGAAGACGTTGAAAGCGATAAGCCAGATGGTTTTGTCTCTCAGCACCGAGGTCATACTGGTGTTTTGCGATGCTCCGTCTTCTTTTTTCACCTCAACGGACGGTGCCTCTTCTTTGTCATTCAGGACAAAAAAAATAATAATGCCTACGGCAATCACAATAAGGGAATAGAACCAGATGCCTGCTTTAAAACCCAATAAGCCACTGCCAAACCAGGTAAATACTGCCAACGCAGAAAATGCCACCACGGTATCGACAATGCCACGCCCTGTTTCGAAGAAGCCAAACAACCGACCTTGTTGTTCGCTATTGCCCAATCGACTTACCGACTTGAGCAAGACCGGCCAGTTCATCATGTCGCAAGTAACGCCAAATAGCGCCCAGACAAAGAGGATGCCCCAATACCCCGGCATTGTCGTCAAATAAACACCCAGTAATCCTGTCGCAATGAGTGAGAATGACATGGTGTATCTGCGCGGTAGTTTATCGGCAAAATAAATAGACAGAAAAAAGCCCACTGTGGTGACAAATGAGTTTACCGACATAGCATTACCAATTTGACCATTAGTCAAATGGAAATATTCCTGCATCGGGATATAAAACGCATCTTTCAGCGACGGTAATTTATAAATTGTACCGCCACACAGTGTTAATAGACTAAATAACGCCCATTTCTTTTTCGTGAGCATAACATCCCCTAAGCGATTTTTAAAATCACTGTTTTAAAGGCAATAAGATACCGACCATTCATATGGAATGGTTTTATTAACTGCGTATGAGTTAAAACTTATTAGTGGTTCAGAAGATGGTTTGCCTCTTGTTTGATTTGTTGTAGTACGTTACGCACATGATTTATCTGATTAATTGCATCTTCTTTTTCTTTACGTAACCGCGCATCCAGTAAATGATTTTCTGGTAGGGGTGTTTCACTCATCTGGCGATAAGGGATCCACGGATTATCATCTTCGTCTTCAAAGCGGAACGCCGGCGCATAATAATCAACCTCTTCTTCCAGGCCATATGCCGTCACCTGCGGCTCATCATCACCCAGGCAGATAAGGTGCGTTAATAACGCTTTGAAGGGCATATCCCCCTGACCTGAAATACAGGCTTTATGACCCAGGCCACCCTGTTCTTTAACGATCAAGGCATCTTTGATATGGACCTGGGTAATATGCGGTGCCATCGTTTTTAAAGCGTCGATGGGATGCTCATTTGCATTGATCATGTTCGCAAAATCAAACAGTAAGGAAAGAGACTCCATCTCACTTTCTTTGACCAGCGACACCAGCTCATGACTTTTTAAATCTTCATGCTGCTCGATCGTAAAAGTCAGGCCGCTGTCCCGATACGTTTCCCGTACATAGGCAATGTCGTTAGCGATAATCGATAATACGTCGCGCAAATTACCTTCATAACGCGGATAAAAACGTACGGAGGATGCCCCAGTTTTCAACGCGATGGCGACGGCTTCGTCAATAGATTTTTTATCTGAGGCACTGGTTTCAATATGAATATCAAGGTTCAGACGGCGGGCTTTATCCCCAAAGGCAGAGAGTTCTTTATCGTCCATATTACCAAGAGAAAAACGCTCGCCATCCAGAACATGGATTTTGACGCCACGTAGATTATTTTCACTTGCGATATCAAGTAAATCAGCAGGCAACACTCTTTCCAGCCGCATATTTAAATGAAAGGCATAAGCATGTAAATAAAGAGGAAGAGTGTCGACACGTTGTAGAATCTTTCTTGCGTTATTTATTGTCACCATAAAACACCTACAGATTAATGATGAGGTCTACGGCCTCAAATCGCCAATATTCAATATCTATCTGGACAATATTGCCTTGCTGGTCGGCGCGATGCTTTTCAATTAAGATCGCAGGCATACCCGCAGAACCGCCAAGATACTTGCTGATATCGCCCGGCATTCTGACGGGTTTGAAAATCAATTTTTTTACTACCGTCTCTTTTTGGTAGCACTTTTCCCAGACGGCAGAAAATGAGTGGTTTTCAAGTTGTTCAATAAAACCCGGAGCAACTTCAGGATTAATATATGTTTCGTGATAGAAAACTTTATGTCCTTCCAGCGCCCCCCAGCCGGTGATGCGATAGAGTTCAGTTGATGGCGTCACTGCAATCAGTGGCGCGAGCGTCTCGGGAATATCGCTGGTACGGTTTTTCTCGGTAAACCCCCAGGAAGGCTCTCGCCCTTGCTCAATTGCGGCCCGCTGAAAGCTCGCCGACAGCTCCGGACTGTAATTAAATCGCGGCTGGGTCACGAACCACCCCTTACGATCTTTACGGAAGATTTTGGATTCTGCCTCGAGGTTCAACAACGCCTGGCGCAGCGTCATACGTTTAATGCCCAGCAGTTCTCCCAGCTCTCTTTCTGAAGGGAGTTTTCCACCCGGTGTGGTGATGCCATCTTTCAACCACCGATCCAGTTTCTCTTTTGCATTTTCTACGGTGGATTGATTCTCCGCCATTGTTTAATCCTTTTGGTTTAAACCAGATAAAGCATCTTACGCTTACGCCAAAAAAGAAAGCAATTAACGGCGTATGACTTTGCAGATAATTGTGACAAAGCTCTCTATTGACGTAATCACAGACTTATAAGGGAGATACTCGCATTGGTGTGCGCTCACGACAGGTAAAAAAAAACCTGCCATCTCTGGCAGGTTTTTCACGACTAAAAAGAAAAATTAATCTTCTTTCGGGCCACGGTTCGCGCGGCGACGATCGTTTTCCGTCAGGTGACGTTTACGAATACGGATAGAGGTCGGAGTAACTTCTACCAGTTCGTCATCATCAATGAACTCCAGAGCTTGTTCCAGAGTCATGCGGATTGGTGGAACCAGAACAACGGCTTCGTCAGTACCGGAAGCACGCATGTTGGTCAGTTTCTTACCGGTCAGGCAGTTTACAGTCAGGTCGTTAGAACGGCTGTGAATACCGATGATCTGACCTTCGTAAACTTCTGCACCGTGACCGAGGAACAGCTTACCGCGATCCTGCAGACCGAACAGCGCGAACGCTACCGCTTTACCCTGACCGTTAGAGATCAGTACGCCGTTCTGACGCTGACCCACTTCACCCGGACGTACGTCGTCGTAGTGGCTGAAGGTGGAGTACAGCAGACCAGTACCGGAAGTCATGGTCATGAACTCAGAACGGAAGCCAATCAGACCACGGCTTGGGATCACGTAGTCAAGACGTACGCGGCCTTTACCGTCTGGATTCATGTTTTTCAGCTCGCCTTTACGCTCGCCCAGCGCCTGCATTACAGAACCCTGATGCTGTTCTTCAACGTCCAGAGTCACGTTTTCGAACGGCTCTTGTTTACGACCGTCGATTTCACGGAAGATAACTTTCGGACGGGATACCGCCAGTTCGAAACCTTCACGACGCATGTTCTCGATAAGAACAGACAGGTGCAGTTCGCCACGACCAGAAACGCGGAACGCATCGGCGTCTTCGGTTTCTTCTACGCGCAGCGCAACGTTGTGTACCAGTTCTTTGTTCAGACGATCCAGGATCTGACGGGAAGTAACGAACTTACCTTCTTTACCGCAGAACGGCGAGGTGTTAACGCAGAAGAACATAGAAACGGTCGGCTCATCAACGGAGAGTGCCGGCAATGCTTCAACGTTTTGCGTGTCGCAAACGGTGTCAGAAATGTTCAGTTCGCCAAGGCCCGTGATCGCCACGATATCGCCAGCTTCCGCCATATCGGTTTCGATACGCTCCAGACCGAGGTGGCCCAGCACTTTACCGACTTTCGCGTTACGGGTTTTGCCTTCGCTATCGATGATAGTAACCTGCTGGTTCGGCTTCACTTTACCGCGCTTGATGCGGCCAATGCCGATAACACCAACATAGCTGTTGTAATCGAGCTGAGAAATCTGCATCTGGAACGGACCGTCAAGGTCAACGTCCGGTGCAGGAACGTGGTCAACAATTGCCTGATACAGCGGGGTCATGTCTTCCGCCATATCTTCGTGATCCAGACCCGCGATGCCGTTCAGCGCAGAAGCGTAAACGATCGGGAAGTCCAGCTGCTCATCGGTCGCGTCGAGGTTAACGAACAGGTCGAATACCTGATCCACAACCCAGTCAGGACGCGCGCCAGGGCGGTCAACTTTGTTGATAACAACAATCGGCTTCAGGCCGTAAGCAAACGCTTTTTTGGTTACGAAGCGCGTTTGCGGCATCGGGCCGTCAAATGCGTCAACCACCAGCAGCACTGAGTCTACCATGGACATTACACGTTCAACTTCACCACCGAAGTCGGCGTGCCCCGGGGTATCAACGATGTTGATACGGTAATCATTCCATTTGATAGCGGTGTTTTTCGCGAGGATGGTAATCCCACGCTCTTTCTCCAAATCGTTGGAGTCCATCACGCGCTCTTGAGTTTCGGCACGAGAGTCGAACGTACCGGATTGTTGGAGCAGCTTGTCTACCAGGGTGGTTTTACCATGGTCTACGTGCGCGATGATGGCGATATTACGCAATTTTTCGATCACAACTTTGCCTCAGGCATTAGAAATAGCGCGTTATTGTACACGGATTAATCGCACTACAAAACAGGATCACAAACATCCTCCGCAAACAAGTATTGCAGAGTCCCTTTGTGATCGCTTTCACGGAGCATAAAAAGGGTTATCCAAAGGTCATTGCACCAATATGGTGCTTAATGTTTCCATTGAAGCACTCTATTGGTGCAACATTCACATCATGGTGCAGCCCTTTTGCACGATGTTAAGCATGATAACGCCTTTTAGGGGCAATTTAAAAGTTGGCACAGATTTCGCTTTATCTTTTTTACGGCGACACGGCCAAAATAATTGCAGATTTCGTTACCACGACGACAATGACCAATCCAGGAGAGTTAAAGTATGTCCGCTGAACACGTACTGACGATGCTGAACGAGCACGAAGTGAAGTTTGTTGATTTGCGCTTCACCGATACCAAAGGTAAAGAACAGCACGTCACTATCCCTGCTCATCAGGTGAATGCTGAATTCTTCGAAGAAGGCAAAATGTTTGACGGCTCCTCGATTGGCGGCTGGAAAGGCATTAACGAATCCGACATGGTGCTGATGCCAGACGCATCCACCGCAGTGATTGACCCGTTCTTCGCCGACTCTACCCTGATTATCCGTTGCGATATCCTTGAACCTGGCACCCTGCAAGGATATGACCGCGACCCGCGCTCCATCGCGAAGCGCGCCGAAGATTACCTGCGTTCCACTGGCATTGCCGACACCGTACTGTTCGGGCCAGAACCTGAATTCTTCCTGTTCGATGACATCCGTTTCGGATCATCTATCTCCGGTTCCCACGTTGCTATCGACGATATCGAAGGCGCATGGAACTCCTCCACCCAATACGAAGGTGGTAACAAAGGTCACCGTCCGGCAGTGAAAGGCGGTTACTTCCCGGTTCCACCGGTAGACTCTGCTCAGGATATTCGTTCTGAAATGTGTCTGGTGATGGAACAGATGGGTCTGGTGGTTGAAGCCCATCACCACGAAGTAGCGACTGCTGGTCAGAACGAAGTGGCTACCCGCTTCAATACCATGACCAAAAAAGCTGACGAAATTCAGATCTACAAATATGTTGTGCACAACGTAGCGCACCGCTTCGGTAAAACTGCGACCTTTATGCCAAAACCGATGTTCGGTGATAACGGCTCCGGTATGCACTGCCACATGTCGCTGTCTAAAAACGGCGTTAACCTGTTCGCGGGCGATAAATACGCAGGTCTGTCTGAGCAGGCGCTGTACTACATTGGCGGCGTAATCAAACACGCTAAAGCGATTAACGCCCTGGCAAACCCGACCACCAACTCTTATAAGCGTCTGGTCCCGGGCTACGAAGCACCGGTAATGCTGGCTTACTCTGCACGTAACCGTTCTGCGTCTATCCGTATTCCGGTGGTTTCTTCTCCGAAAGCACGTCGTATCGAAGTACGTTTCCCGGATCCGGCGGCTAACCCGTACCTGTGCTTTGCTGCTCTGCTGATGGCGGGTCTTGATGGTATCAAGAACAAGATCCACCCAGGCGAAGCGATGGACAAAAACCTGTATGACCTGCCGCCGGAAGAAGCGAAAGAGATCCCACAGGTTGCAGGCTCTCTGGAAGAAGCACTGAACGAACTGGATCTGGATCGCGAGTTCCTGAAAGCCGGTGGCGTGTTCACTGATGAAGCAATCGATGCGTACATCGCCCTGCGTCGCGAAGAAGATGACCGCGTGCGTATGACTCCGCATCCGGTAGAGTTTGAACTGTACTACAGCGTCTAATAGTTGAAGTTGTACTACCCGGCGCGAACAACGCCGGGGGTTCAAACCAGGCCCATCTGGCGTAATTGTTGCAGCCAGTTTGAACACGGACAGCGCGCAGAACCCCGAGCGTACATCGGTACGTGAGGAGTTCGAGCACTGCCCAGGTTCAAAATGGCAAATAAAATAGCCTGATGGGACTGGTTTTTAGTTGCCGTGGAAATTTCAGCCCATCTCTGCATGGGCTTTTTTCTCCGTCAATTCTCTGATGCTTCGCGCTTTTTATCCGTAAAAAGCTATAATGCACTAAAATGGTGCAACTGTTCAGGAGACTGCTTTATGGCAACAGGCACGCAGCCCGATGCTGGGCAGATCCTCAACTCGCTGATTAACAGTATTTTGTTAATCGATGACAACCTGGCGATTCATTACGCCAACCCCGCTGCGCAACAACTGCTCGCCCAAAGCTCCCGCAAATTGTTTGGTACGCCGTTACCGGAACTGTTGAGCTACTTCTCATTAAATATCGAGCTGATGCAAGAAAGTCTGGAGGCGGGGCAAGGTTTTACCGATAACGAAGTGACGCTGGTCATCGACGGGCGTTCGCATATCCTTTCTGTGACGGCTCAGCGTATGCCGGACGGCATGATCCTGCTGGAGATGGCACCAATGGATAACCAGCGCCGCTTAAGTCAGGAACAGCTACAGCACGCCCAGCAGGTAGCTGCCCGCGATTTAGTGCGCGGCCTGGCACATGAGATTAAAAATCCGCTTGGCGGTTTACGTGGCGCGGCGCAGCTACTCAGCAAAGCATTACCTGACCCGTCACTACTCGAATATACCAAAGTGATTATCGAGCAGGCGGACCGGCTGCGTAATCTGGTCGACCGTCTGTTGGGGCCGCAGCTGCCCGGTACGCGCGTTACCGAAAGTATTCACAAAGTGGCTGAACGCGTGGTGACGCTGGTGTCGATGGAACTGCCTGATAACGTGCGGTTGATTCGTGATTACGACCCCAGCCTGCCGGAACTGGCGCACGATCCGGATCAAATTGAACAGGTATTACTGAATATTGTGCGTAATGCGCTACAGGCGCTGGGGCCGGAAGGCGGCGAAATTATTCTGCGTACCCGCACGGCTTTCCAGCTGACCTTGCACGGTGAGCGTTATCGGCTGGCAGCGCGGATCGATGTGGAAGATAACGGGCCGGGTATCCCGCCTCACTTACAGGATACGCTGTTTTACCCGATGGTCAGCGGTCGCGAAGGCGGCACCGGGCTTGGTTTATCCATCGCCCGTAATTTGATTGATCAGCATTCAGGCAAAATTGAATTTACCAGTTGGCCAGGTCATACCGAGTTCTCGGTTTACCTGCCGATCAGGAAATAAAGGTGACGTTTATGCAACGAGGGATAGTCTGGGTAGTCGATGACGATAGTTCCATCCGTTGGGTGCTTGAACGTGCGCTCGCTGGAGCGGGTCTAACCTGCACGACATTTGAGAGCGGCACCGAAGTGCTGGATGCACTGGCGAGTAAAACGCCGGATGTACTGCTTTCAGATATCCGTATGCCCGGAATGGACGGACTGGCGTTGCTCAAGCAAATTAAACAACGCCATCCGATGCTTCCGGTCATCATTATGACCGCGCACTCGGATCTGGATGCCGCTGTCAGCGCCTATCAACAAGGGGCGTTTGATTATCTGCCCAAACCGTTTGATATCGACGAAGCCGTGGCGCTGGTTGAGCGCGCCATCAGCCATTACCAGGAACAGCAGCAGCCGCGTAATATTCAGCTTAACGGCCCGACGACCGATATCATCGGCGAAGCGCCAGCCATGCAGGACGTGTTCCGTATTATCGGTCGGCTTTCGCGTTCTTCCATTAGTGTGCTGATTAACGGCGAGTCCGGCACCGGTAAAGAGCTGGTCGCTCATGCCCTGCATCGCCACAGTCCGCGTGCCAAAGCGCCGTTTATCGCGCTGAATATGGCGGCTATCCCAAAAGATTTGATCGAATCAGAACTGTTCGGTCACGAGAAAGGCGCGTTTACTGGCGCGAATACTATTCGCCAGGGGCGTTTTGAACAGGCCGATGGCGGCACGTTATTTCTCGACGAAATTGGCGATATGCCGCTGGATGTGCAGACGCGTTTGCTGCGCGTGCTGGCAGACGGTCAGTTTTATCGCGTTGGCGGCTATGCGCCGGTGAAAGTGGATGTGCGTATTATTGCCGCGACTCACCAGAACCTGGAACTGCGCGTGCAGGAAGGCAAGTTCCGTGAGGATCTTTTCCACCGCCTGAACGTTATCCGCGTTCATCTGCCGCCACTGCGTGAGCGTCGGGAAGATATTCCCCGCCTGGCACGCCATTTTTTACAGGTTGCCGCGCGCGAACTGGGCGTAGAAGCGAAGTTGCTGCATCCGGAAACCGAAGCCGCCCTGACGCGTCTGGCGTGGCCGGGGAACGTGCGCCAACTGGAAAACACCTGCCGCTGGTTAACGGTGATGGCCGCCGGACAGGAAGTGTTGATTCAGGATTTGCCCGGCGAACTGTTTGAATCTACGGTTCCGGAAAGTCCTTCCACTATGCAACCGGACAGTTGGGCAACGTTGTTAGCGCAGTGGGCAGATCGGGCGCTGCGTTCCGGTCATCAAAACCTGCTTTCTGAAGCGCAGCCAGAGCTGGAGCGGACGTTACTAACTACTGCTTTGCGACATACGCAGGGGCATAAACAAGAAGCAGCGCGACTGCTTGGTTGGGGACGTAACACCCTGACACGTAAGTTAAAAGAGTTGGGGATGGAGTGATTCACGGCTGGTGTGTAAAGATTGATTATTGAGCGCAAATTGCTGTTATTTTGCGCTTTACTGTTCTGATAAGTTCAGTATGATCTTGCCCGGAATACGGGGGAAGTCATTATGCTGGAATCAATAATTAATCTGGTATCGAGTGGCGCAGTTGATAGCCACACACCGCAAACTGCCGTTGCGGCCATCCTGTGTGTCGCGATGATTGGGCTGTTTAGCTGAAGCTCGTTATAGACTGCTGAGTAGCCAATGCGAGCCTGATTGTCTCCCTGGAAGGCAAGAGGGCCAGAGTGAGGGTCATTGTTCGCATCGATGCCGGCATGTTCCCCTCACCCTAACCCTCTCCCCAATGGGGCGAGGGGACAGTTCGCATTCTTTTGTGAGGTTTGTCATCAATCTCATGGCGCTTCGTTTATCATCCTTATAAACGAAGCGCCATTCACAATTTAAATCACCCGTGAGAACTGCTGCATCCGCGCTTTCTGGCGCAGATAAGTATCAAAGCACATGCAGATGTTGCGGATCAGCAAGCGGCCTTTTGCCGTCACCTGAATCCCCTTCTCATTGACATCCACCAGCCCATCTTTTGCTAACGGGGCGAGAAGCTTGAGATCTTCCGCAAAGTAATCAGCGAAGTGCAAATCCCACTGTTGTTCAACGGGGGCGTAATCCAGACGGAAATTGCAAATAAGAGACTTAATCACATCGCGGCGAATACAGTCATCGCGCGTTAACGCAATACCGCGCCACAGCGCATTGCCTTGTTCATCCACCTGCTGATAGTACTGCTTCAACTCTTTCTGGTTTTGCGCGTAGCAGTCGCCAATCATGCTGATGGCTGAAACGCCCATCCCCAGCAGGTCGGTATCCCCCTGAGTGGTGTAGCCCTGGAAATTACGATGTAGCACGCCTTCACGCTGAGCCACAGCCAGCTCGTCATCCGGGCGGGCAAAGTGATCCATACCAATAAACTGATAACCCGATTGCGTCAGGAAAGCGATGGTTTCCTGCAGGATATCGAGTTTCTGCTGCGGACTCGGCAGGTCAGTATCTTTGATTTTACGCTGAGCAGCAAAAATGGTCGGCAGATGCGCGTAGTTAAAGACGCTCAGACGATCGGGGTTCAGCTCCGCCACGCGTTTCAGGGTAAAGGCGAAACTCTCCGGCGTCTGTTTCGGCAGGCCGTAAATCAGGTCAATGTTGGTGGAGGTAAAGCCAATCTCACGCGCATGGTTAAGCAGCGCAAAGATGAACTCTTCATCCTGCTCGCGGTTAACCAGACGTTGCACTTCTTTGTTGAAGTCCTGCACGCCCATGCTCAGGCGATTAAATCCTTCGGAACGTAAATGATCGAGTACATCCAGTTCGATTTCACGCGGATCGACTTCGATCGAGATTTCCGCGTCGGCAGTAAACTGGAAGTTTTCCCGCAGCAGCTTCATCAGGCGGCTGATTTGCGCTTTATTCAGGTACGTCGGCGTACCGCCACCCCAGTGCAACTGACTAACGTGACGCCCGGCAAACAGCGGTGCACGATGAACGATTTCTTGCTCCAGCGCGTCCAGATACTGATCGGCCTTGTGCTGCTGGCGAGTAACAATCTTATTGCAACCACAGAAGTAGCAAAGCTTGTGGCAGAACGGAATATGAACGTAGAGAGATAATGGACGCTCAGGATAGCGCGCCACGGCTTGTAAAAACGCCTGTTCGCCGAAGTCTTCTGAAAACTCCAGCGCGGTCGGGTACGAGGTGTATCGTGGCCCGGAATAGTTATATTTCTGGATCAGGGCCAGATCCCAGTCGATTTGCTGTACAGACATACTCACTCCTTCCGATGGCGTCTCTGGCGGCTACGGCGTACCGGCGGATGCCCGTTTCGGGTCATCAGCCGGTTGCGCAGCCACTTTTGTCGCCGCGACAACCGCCGTAGTTTAACGAATAACCACACCAGATAACATATAACCGGAAGGGTTATCAGCAGAACGGGAAGGCCCACGGTGGCAATCCGTTAGTTGCCCCGCAGCAGACGCATCATGTCTTCTTGCTTCTCGTCTTCTTCCTCTTCTTCATCGTCGTCATAAGAGAGGCCGAGTTTCTGCATCAACTCATCAATACGATCCAGTTTGGCATCAACCCAGGATTGCTCTTCGGCGCTCAGGGTTTCGCCTGCTTCCAGACGTTCCAGCAGCGCATCCAGACGCTCATCCGTTTCCAGTAACTCCAACTCCGCCTGCGGTGAAAGCATAGGTTTCTCACTCTTCGGTTTGTGCTGTTTGGTGACTTTTTCAGTCACGCCCAATGGAATAGGGGTTTTACTACCAATGCGTGGATCTTTCGGTGCGTTCTGGCCTTTGTTGCCTGATGTCGTTTTACCGCCCGCTGCGCGGCTGCCCGGCGCATGACCGCGACGTTTTTTCTGGCGCTTGCGGTCACGAGCTTCCTGATCCAGCTCCTCGCGTGTTTTTCTACGCGCTTTTGCGTGACCTTTGCTGCGTGAGTTTGAAGATGATGGTTTCATAATGATTCGTCTTTTTGCCGTTTTATTCAGTATAGATTTGCGGCGGAATCTAACAGAAAGCAAGCAAAGAAAAAAGGCGACAGATTACTCTGTCGCCTTTTTTCCTGACTCATAACCCTTAACGGGTCTTACAATCCTTGCAGGCCGCCAACACACCCTGTTTTTCCATTAGCCAGAACATTCCGTGTTGATTCCATTTCCGTTTAATTACGTCTCCGGACGTTTGTCTTCCTGACAATCCTCTGTCTTCGCCTCCTGGCGCTCCTGACCCTCATCCTGAGTCATCTTCCTGTTAGCGTCCTCGCTCTATGGGTGCTACTTTACGCTTCTGCGCTAAACAAACAATAAACTATCATCAGTATTTTCTCATTTTCAGATTATTGTATAAAACTAATCACATGATTTATTTGACCTATTTGACATGCATCGCAGAATTTTCTCTTCGATTTCGCATAAAGATGATCGGCAATGTCTCACAAAGCATGTGGCTTTTACTTACACCATGCCCCCCGAAAAATCCGTCTTTTATTGTGGTTCAGGTATAATCGCTGAAAAGCTTTGACTGACGGAGACGACCGCTTTGACTAATTTGAATTATCAACAGACGCATTTTGTGATGAGTGCGCCTGATATTCGCCACTTACCTTCCGATACCGGAATCGAAGTGGCTTTTGCAGGCCGTTCCAACGCAGGTAAATCCAGCGCGCTGAACACGCTGACTAACCAGAAAAGCCTGGCTCGTACCTCGAAAACACCAGGGCGCACCCAGCTTATCAACCTGTTTGTAGTGGCTGATGGCAAGCGTCTGGTTGACTTGCCTGGCTACGGTTATGCGGAAGTCCCGGAAGAGATGAAGCGCAAATGGCAGCGCGCGCTCGGCGAATACCTCGAAAAACGTCAGAGCCTGCAAGGTCTGGTGGTGCTGATGGATATTCGCCATCCGCTGAAAGATCTCGATCAGCAGATGATTGAGTGGGCGGTGGACAGCAATATCGCCGTGTTGGTGCTACTGACCAAAGCGGACAAACTGGCGAGCGGTGCACGTAAAGCGCAATTGAATATGGTGCGTGAAGCGGTGCTGGCATTTAATGGTGATGTGCAGGTAGAGACCTTCTCTTCGCTGAAGAAACAAGGTGTGGATAAGCTGCGTCAGAAGCTGGATACCTGGTTTAGCGAAATGCAGCCCATCGAAGAGAATCAGGACGGCGAATAATTTTTCTTTCCCCGGTGCCGGATGTAGCTTAAATGCTTTGTCTGGCCAGGGACTTCAAAATATTGCGACTTACGCCGTAAGCCTGATAAGCGTTATGCGCCAGGCAATTCAGATCTTTTCTCTCGCCCAATAAAAAACGCCCCAGTCATTACTGACTGGGGCGGCTAAAAAATTCAGCCAAATCCGATTACGTGAAGTAAAAGGTCTGAAAGATAGAACATCTTACCTCTGTACCCTACGCGAATAACTTTACTCTTTTTTGTTCAGTTCAGAAAGCATTTTTTGTAATTTTTTTTCAGTTGTTGCATAGGAATTTCTAATAGCCATCACAAAACGTGACAGCTTATGTTGCTTACTTACGAAAAAAGGGCTTATTCAGGCGAATCTTAGTGCGCCTGATCCCAGTTTTCACCGCTTCCTACTTCCACCAGCAACGGCACATCCAGACGGGTACAGTTTTCCATCAATTGATGGATTTTCTTTGATACCACATCGAGATCATCTTTATGAACTTCAAATACCAGTTCATCGTGTACCTGCATGATCATACGAACGCGCGGTTGCTCGGCCTGTAACCATGCATCGACGGCAATCATCGCCCGTTTGATGATGTCGGCTGCAGTTCCCTGCATCGGCGCGTTAATTGCTGCACGTTCAGCCGCAGCACGACGCGCACCGTTGCTGGACTTGATATCCGGCAAATAGAGACGGCGTCCGTCCAGCGTTTCAACGTAGCCCTGCTCTTTCGCCTGAGCACGGGTGCGTTCCATATACTCCAGCACGCCAGGGTAGCGTTCGAAGTAAAGATCCATGTACTTCTGCGCTTCTTTGCGCGGAATGTTCAACTGGCGTGCCAGACCGAAAGCACTCATGCCGTAAATCAGACCAAAGTTGATTGCTTTCGCGCTACGGCGTTGCTCGCTGGTGACGGTTTCCAGTGGCAAACCAAACACTTCCGCCGCCGTTGCCCGGTGGATATCTTTTCCTTCCGCGAATGCGGTCAGCAAGCCTTTGTCACGCGAGAGATGCGCCATAATGCGCAGTTCAATCTGCGAGTAGTCCGCTGAGACAATCACATAATCCTCTGGCGCAATAAACGCCTGGCGGATACGACGACCCTCTTCGTTACGCACCGGAATGTTTTGCAGGTTAGGGTCGGTTGACGATAAACGTCCCGTTGCGGTTACTGTCTGGTGATAAGAGGTATGCACACGCCCGGTTTTCGGGTTGATCATCAACGGCAGCTTGTCGGTATAAGTTGATTTCAGCTTCGCCAGACCACGATACTCCAGAATCACTTTTGGCAACGGATAGTCCAGCGCCAGTTCTTCCAGTACCTCTTCCGACGTTGACGGCGCACCACCCGGCGTTTTTTTCAGCGGCTTAATACCTTGTTTTTCAAAAAGAATAGTTTGCAATTGCTTGGTGGACGAAAGGTTAAATTCCTCACCTGCAATTTCATGCGCTTTCTTTTCCAGCTCCGCCAGACGCAGAGTGAGCTCTTCAGAATGATTGTGCAGCACTTTCGGGTCGATCTTCACACCGTTGCGTTCGATGCGTGAAAGCACCGGCACCAGCGGCATTTCGATGTTTTCGAAGACGTTCAACGGCCCTTTGTGTTTCTGCAGATCCGGCCACATTTTCAGATGCAATTGTAAGGTGACGTCTGCATCTTCGGCGGCGTAGCGACCGGCCTCTTCCAGGGCAATCTGGTTAAAGGTCAGTTGATTTTTGCCTTTACCGGCAATCTCTTCAAAAGTGATAGTTTTGTGCTTCAACCAACGTTCCGCGAGGCTGTCCATATCGTGACGCCCGGCAACGCTATTGAGAATGTAGGACTCCAGCATGGTATCAAACGCAATCCCACGCAGTTCAATGCCGTAGTTCGCCAGAATACCGCGATCGTATTTCAGGTTTTGCCCGACCTTCAGCGCCTTTTCATCTTCCAGTAGCGGTTTTAGCAACTCGAGTGCACGCTCGCGAGAGATTTGATCGGGCGCATCGAGATAATCATGAGCAACCGGAATATATGCCGCTATGCCTGGCTCGATAGCAAAGGAAAGCCCCACCAGGTTGGCAGAGATGTTATCGAGGCTGTCAGTTTCGGTATCAAATGCAAATACCGGCGCTTTTTCCAGCTTCGTAATCCATTCTTTCAGCGTATCTTCATCAAGGATAGTGACGTAGTTATCGTAAGAAATCACCGTTGCCACCACTTCTGGCGTTTCGTCGACAACAAGCGTTTCCTGCGGCTTCGCGGCAGGTTTAGACCCTTTGGCCTGTAACCATTTGCCCGCCTCTACATCAGCAGTCCAGCGTTTGAACTCATACTTTTTGAACAGCCCCAACAACTCTTCAGCCGCCGGTTGCTGCACTTCCAGTTGTTCACAGGTCAGTTCCAGCTCAACATCGGTTTTAATCGTCGCCAGCTGGTAAGAGAGATAAGCCACTTCTTTGTTTTGCTCTAGCTTCGCCGCCATTGTTTTCGCGCCACGGAAGCTTAGGCCAGCAATTTTTTCCGGCTCGGCATACAGCGTATCCAGCCCGCCAAGCCCCTGCAGCAGTGCCTGCGCAGTTTTTTCACCCACGCCCGGTACGCCTGGGATGTTATCGGAGGAGTCGCCCATCAGAGCCAGGAAGTCAATGATCAGTTCTGGCGGTACGCCGTACTTATTCACCACCTCTTCCGGGCCGAGGATGGTGTTTGTCATGGTATTGATAAGCGTAATATTTGGCGTCACCAACTGCGCCATATCTTTGTCGCCAGTGCTGATCAGCACCGGACGCCCGGCTTTTTCGGCTTCGCGCGCCAGAGTGCCGATAACGTCGTCCGCTTCTACGCCAGAAACCGCCAACAGCGGCAGTCCCATCGCTTTAACCATCGCGTGCAGAGGTTCTATTTGTGCTCGCAAATCGTCCGGCATTGGCGGGCGATGTGATTTGTAATGTTCAAACAGTTCATCACGAAAGGTTTTTCCCTTGGCGTCAAAGACCACCGCTGCATGTGTCGGTTTATATTGCATAATTAGACTACGCAGCATGTTGAGGACACCGTACATCGCACCGGTCGGCTCGCCTGCGCTGTTGGTCAGCGGCGGAAACGCGTGATATGCGCGATAAAGATAAGATGAACCATCTACAAGGATAAGTGGATTTTGGGGGATCTGAACCATAATGTCCGTGCCTGTTTATCAGATTATGGGTAAAGGATGCCACAGACAGGATGAAAACATGAGTTTTTCACCGCTTTTCGTGAAAATATTTTGTAGATCTTCTGGATCGCTCGCAAATCGTCATGTGGATAACTTTGTGCATAAATTATTTACATCGCTTTTAATTTATTATCATGCTTTTTACAGCATGATTTTTATCTTTGTTTTTCATGAGCTTAAAAATAAATCCAGCCCTAACAATTGAAATAATAGGATTTCTTCTAATGTGGATAGATATAAATTATTTTTCTACTTTAGGATCATCCGTTATTTGGGGGGTTTTCTGCTAAAATCTGCGCCTTGCGCGTCTTTGGCGCACTGTCTATGGCTAACTTTTTGAATAAATTAATTATGACGAGAATACTCGCTACGATAACTCTTTTGCTGAGTATCGTATTGACCATTTTGGTTACCATTTTTTGTTCCGTCCCGATCATCATTGCCGGGATCGTAAAACTATTGTTACCTGTGCCAATGATATGGCGAAAAGTTTCACGTTTTTGTGATTTTATGATGTATTGCTGGTGCGAAGGGCTGGCGCTATTACTGCACCTTAATCCACATTTGCGATGGGAAGTTCACGGGCTGGAAGGGTTAAGTAAAAAGAACTGGTATCTGCTTATTTGTAATCACCGTAGCTGGGCAGATATTGTCGTACTGTGCGTGCTGTTTCGTAAGCACATTCCGATGAATAAATATTTCCTCAAACAGCAACTGGCCTGGGTGCCTTTTCTTGGCCTGGCATGTTGGGCGCTGGATATGCCGTTTATGAAGCGTTATTCCCGCGCTTATTTGTTACGTCATCCGGAGCGACGCGGTAAAGATGTAGAAACTACTCGTCGTTCCTGCGAAAAATTTCGCCTGCATCCTACCACTATTGTAAATTTTGTTGAGGGTTCCCGCTTCACTGAAGAGAAACACCAGCAAACCCACTCAACATTTCAAAATCTTCTGCCACCAAAAGCTGCCGGTATTGCGATGGCGCTGAATGTATTAGGTAAACAATTCGATAAATTGCTCAACGTTACGCTGTGTTATCCGGATAATCACCGTCAACCATTCTTCGATATGTTAAGTGGTAAACTGACCAGGATTGTCGTGCATGTGGATTTACAGCCTATTGCTGAAGAATTGCATGGCGACTATATCAGTGACAAAAGCTTTAAACGCCATTTTCAGCAATGGCTGAACTCACTGTGGCATGAAAAAGACAGGCTTCTGACGTCATTGATGTCATCGCAGCGCCAGGATAAGTAGTTTTTCTCGCCTCTGAATTAGCAGAGGCGAGATATTATATTAATGTGCAAAACGTCCGGCACGAGACATAAATTCTTCTTCGCTCATCTCCTGTCCGTTAAAAACAACTTTACCCGGTGTATAACGCAACTGCAGCGAGGCGGTATTGTTGTCAATCGTGATTAACTGAAACATCTGACCTAATGTCATCATCCCGCTGATTTGTTTATCTGCCCGCTTCTGAGCTTTTTCAGCATCCAATCCTTCAGATAAATTAAGCTGTTTTGCGGTTTCTGTAACAACATTAATCGGTAAAGCCACGTTTAAATTGAACGATTTAATATTTTTGTTTGTGGATGATGAAGATTTAGCTGGATCATCAATACTCAGATCCAGATTGGCGTTTAGTTCTCCGAGAGTATTTCTCCAGCTAACCGGCAATTTAATAACTGGCTCACTTTTTTGTAATAACGGTAAATACTCTTTGAACAATGCAGCATTCACTTCTTGCAGAGCTGCTTTATCGTTTGCTAGCTCAGGGTGTGCAGTAAGCTGCTTTTGCATCGCAATGTTATACAGGATGATAAATTGGCGCACCGCTGAGGGATCAATAGATTCAGCAATCAATGACCACTCACCACTACCGAGTTGCTGATTCCCTTTTGTTAACTTATCAAGTTCGTAGGTCAGATTGACATTGATATAATCTTTGTCTTTTACGCGATCCAGCCTGGTTTTTGCAACGAAAGCATCGATTTGGGCAACGTCTTCTCCGCGATTGATAATGTTTATCTGATTAAATTTCGACTCGCTTTCACCCACCGGAAATTTCTTTTCTTCTAATCGCGTCAGAGAATTAATGGTAAAACTCTTCGCCGTTACTTTGCTTATTGGCGATAATTTCAGGACAATATCTTCGACCTTGCCTTCAATATCCAGGTTAGACAATGAACTATCATCACCATTAAAAGTAAACTGGCCTTCACCAAAGGAAAACTCTCCATACTCTGCAGGGGCAACATCTAATGTCGTGGAAAATGAGCCACCAAACGCGAATCGCAATTTCGCTTCAACGGGCGATTTATTTTTCGCGGCGATAAATAGCGGTTGTGTCAGTTCATTATTCACTAAGTTCACTTTTGCCGCTGCCAGTGCGGGGATGACATTACCACGCATTAACATTGTGATGGGTAACGGACCGTGCTCAATATCTACATCAAATGCAACTTTCTCGCCTGGTTTGATATTGAGATCGGGTGCACCGTTATCAAATATAATTTGCATCTGAAAATGGGAATTAAAAAAACCTTTTTCAAATTTTTTATAACTTAATGTCATCGCGTAGGCATGTTCACCTTTCTTTTTAGCATCGTTAAAATCTTTAATAAACTTTTCGACACCTGGCTGAATTTGCGTACCTGTGTACCATGTGCCACCACCCCAGATAACGGCTAACGCAACAATGACACCTGTAGCTGACTTACGTATCATATAAATATTCCCTGATAAAACAGCAAAACTTTGAATATCCACTTATGCTGAAATAATGTCCAGTAACAGGACGCATTATCAGAATGT